>JAEAMF010000138.1_pt1 | contig 132012 bp, 114 predicted proteins | sample 8958721 | NCBI WGS metagenome assembly JAEAMF01 (sample SAMN16933255, study PRJNA681124) | bioreactor sludge metagenome | isolation source: anaerobic bioreactor treating anionic surfactant - SDBS | place: India: Bengaluru | collected 2019-02-28
ATCCGCTCAGGCTACCAGACCTGCGGGTGCTACGCTGGTCGAGCCCGATTTGCGCTGCAGGGGCCGCTCGACGAACTGCTCGAAGCTGCGCGCAGTACCACAGAGGGTCGCCGCGCCGAGCCGGTCAGCCTGGAAGACCTGTTCATCGCAGTCACGAGCGAGGCGACGCCATGAACGCCCGGCTGCGCGATTACCGGATCCTGTGGCGCGCCGCGGTGTCCCATGCCACGCCGTTCTCTTCCGCCATCATCCGCTGGGGCGGCGGCTTCCTCCTCATCGCCTGTGTCGCCGTGGTCTGGTTGATCGAGGGGCTGCGTGGGCTGGCGGCGATGGCCTGGTGGGGAACATGCGGCGCCGTCCTGGCGGCATGGACGTGGCGTTTCATGCCGGGCGCGGTGAAACTCAACTCCCCAAGCAATGCGAAACTCGTCCCGGGCATGCGCCGGCGCCTGGTCGAACTCGCCTGCGTCGCGTGGATCGTCCCGCTGGTCGGGATCGCCCTCGTGCCGAATCCGGATGGCGGGAGCCTGGGCCTCTGGCTGCTGCTGGTCGTGTGCATCACCCTGGGCAGCGCGCTTGCCACCGCGGGTCATCGGGCCGGGACTGCATTCATCTATGCGGCCTGTTTCGGCCCGCTCCTCGCCGGCCAGCTGCCGCAGGCGGTCGGCGACATGCTGTCGCGTCCACCGGCGCTGGCGCTGGCGCTGCTGCTGTATGCGGGCCTGGCCGTCGTGGCGGTACGCGAGATGCTTCCCGAAGGCGGCGAATGCCACTGGCGCATGGAGGCCAAGCGCGCCCGTGTGTTCGATCCGGCCGGCAAACGCGATGTGGTGATCGACAAAGTGGCCGGCAAGCATACCCGAGGCTGGTATGCCGCCTCCCTGCGCCGCGCTTGCGAACGCCGTGACAGCCGGCGGCTGGTGCTGCATGCGCTCGGACCCGCGCACCACCTCGGGGAACTGGTCGCTGCGCTGGGCCTGCTGGCCTGCACCCTGGTCGTGATCGCCATCCTGAGCTTCTGGCGCACCGAGAAGGATGTGCTGGCGGGCATCGGCTGGCTCCTGCCGTGTACGCTGCTGGCCGTACCGTTCGCGACCAGCCTGCGCTTGAACAGCCTGGCAGGCAGCTACCTGGCGAAGGAGCGCTGGCGAGGCTGGCGCCGGCAATGCCCGGCTTGGCCCTGTCCTTCAACCGCCACCTGGGGCGGGCCCTGCTGCTGGAGTCATCCAAGGGCTGGGCCTTGGGCGCCGCCGCGGTACTGCTGTTGACGGCGCTGACCGGCGCCGACCTGCCGACCCTGGTGCGGCAAGCCGGCATCTGCTGCCTGACGCTGCCGCTGGTAGCCGCCCCGCTGCGCAACCATGCCCGGCGTGCGCCGGGCTCCGCCATCATGCCGGCCGCGCTGTTGCTGCTTTCGATTGCCGTGAGCATCAGCGTCGGACTCGCGGTCCGCGCGGCGACGGGGTTGCCCCTGATGCTGACCGCGGCGCTGGTCAGCATCGTCGTAGCTGCGTATGCCGCCGGACGCGGACTGCATGTGATGGAGCGGGCGCCCTTCGCCTTCCCGGCCGGACGCATGGATTGAACAAGCTTTAGCTGGACGCCGGCGCCGCGGCGCCAGCCGTTTGCTTGCGGCCCAGGATCAGGAAGCCGAAGGCGGTGGCGAACACGTACATGCTGACCGAGTAGATCGCCGCCGGCAGCATCAGCTGGAAGTCGCCCAGCACCGACACCGCCACGAAAATCGCCAGGGTGGAGTTGTGGATGCCGATCTCGTAGCCGATTGCGATGGCGTTCGGCTTGTCCAGGCCCAGCATGCGCGGCACGTAGTAGCCCAGGCCCAGGCTCAGGATGTTGAAGAGGATGACGGCCAGGCCGATCGAGGCGAAGGAGCTCGTGATGGCCGTCCATTCCTTGGCGATGGCGATGATGGCGAGCAGGGCCAGCACGGCCATCGAGAAGCGCTTCATCGGCTTGTCCATGCGCGCGGCAAAGCTTGGGGCGCGGCTTTTCACGAACATGCCGATCGCCACCGGAATGAGCACGATGACGATCACCTCGATCACCTTGGCGGTCTGCATCGGCACCACCTGCCCGCTTTTCGCGAAGGTGGCGATGGCGAAGTTGGCGATCAGGGGCAGGCTGACGATCGACAGCACGGTGTTGATCGCGGTGAGCGAGATGTTCATCGCCACGTTGCCGCCGAACAGGTGGCTGAACAGGTTGGCCGAGACGCCGCCCGGCGATGCCGCCAGCAGCATCAGGCCGACCGCGTACACCGGCGCCACGCCCAGCCCGACGATCAGGCCGTAGCAGATCGCCGGCAGCAGCATGGCCTGCAGGACCAGGGCCAATACCACGGCCCTCGGGTGCTTGATGAGGCGGCGGAAGTCGGCGAGGGTGAGGGACAGGCCCAGCCCGAACATGATCAGCGCCAGCGCGCCGATCAGGAGGGTGGGCAACAGGGTGATGAAGTTGCTCATGCGTTGTCTCCGTCGTTATCGTTATTCGGTCGCGCAGGCTCGGCGGCCGTCCTGACAGTGTAGTACCTTGCTGTGCTGTACAGACGAAAAAAATGCGGCGGCACCGGATGGAGACGGCGCGCCGCACGAAGGCGTGACGGGAATCGCACGCATGGAGACGGGGTGACTACTGAATCTCGCTTGCTTCCTTCAGCACGGCAGGCCAGTCGATGTTGTACAGCACGCCGATCAGCCGCCCGGCATTGCCGACCGGGTCGATGCGCTTCTGCACGAGGTGCAGCTCGCTGGGGATGAAGGCCCCGACGTAGACGGTCATGAACTGGATGTCCGAGCGCGGCCGCGCATCGTCGAGCAGGTCGGGGTTCACCTGCGTGTCGTCGGCCGGACCGACGAGCAGCGGGCGGTCGGTATTCGGGATCACGAACATGTAGCCGTGGCGCAGCACGGTCATGCCCTTGTAGCTGCCGGACGAGCGGCGAGAACCGATCTCTTCCGGATTGTTCACGGTGATCTCGAGGACCGGGCCCTCTCCCGGGGTATGGAAGCTGCCGTCCGGGTAGCGCTTCGTCTTCGGGTCGTCCAGGCTGATCGGACGGGCAAGCATCGAGAGGTTGGCCACCAGCGGCCGCTTACCGCCGTCGTAGCCGAAATTGGCGCTCCAGGTCAGGCTCGCGCCGCGGATGCCGACCAGGGCCGGGTGCTCCATCACCCGCGCGATGATCCGTTCGAGCCTGCGCTGCAGCAGGGCGTAGTCCGCCCCCTTCTTGCTGGCGCCGAACTTCGAGGGGATGGGCATGATCCAGCCCGGCGCGTCGAGCTCGGGCGTGCTGCCGCGGGTCGGGGCGTCCGGCCGGCTCCAGTAGTCGATGATGTAGTCGGCGTGGAAGGGTTCGCCGTTCTCCAGGCGCATGCGCTGCTCCCTGGCGCCGGCGCGCATGCTGGGCGCGACGGCGGCCGGGACGATCGGAACCGCCGCCGTCGCGACCTTCGCCGCAGCGTGCCTGGATACCGCCTGCACGGTATCGCCCACCACCTGTTTGGCCAGGTTGTTGAGGAAATCGTTGGCCGCGGCCGGCTGCGCTGCGATAAGGGTGGCGCAGAGCATTGCCAGCAGGGCGGGGGAAAAGCGTCGCTGAGTCATACCGGTCCGAAGTGTGGGATTGTCCGGTACGCACTCTAGCCCTGTGCTGCGCTAGAAAACAGCCCCCGTCGTGGGGGCGGTGCGACTGGCAGCGACGTGCACACTCGGCGCAGGGCCAGGTTCGGCGCGCGCGAACGACAGCATGCCGCGGCCGCCGTGCTTGGACGCGTAGAGCGCGTCGTCGGCGGCCTGCATCACGCTCTCCAGGTCGGCGCCGTTCAGCGGGAAGCCCGCGGCGCCGATGCTGGCGCCGACCGCGTTGTCGGCCAGGCCTGGACGCAGGGAGGGGTACAAGCAGTCGATCAGGCGCCGGCCGACGCTGGTGATTTCGTTGCGCGAAAACTCGCCGTCCATCAGCACCACGAATTCGTCGCCGCCCACGCGTGCCAGGAATTCGCCGCTGCGCAGGACCGACTGGAAGCGCCGCGCCACTTCCTTCAGCACCTCGTCGCCGGCCGCGTGGCCGTGGGTGTCGTTGACCTCCTTGAAGCGGTCCAGGTCGATGGCGAGCAGGGTAAAGGGCTTGCCGCTGCGCTGGCTCCTGGCCACCAGGCGGCGCGCCCAGCGGTCGAAGTAGCGCCGGTTCGGCAGGCCGGTGAGGACATCGTGCGAGGCTTCCATCGCCAGGCGCTTGGCCAGCTCGTTGTTGCGGCGCGCGGCCGCCGACAGCGAGCGCCAGGCGTGCACCGTCATGGCGACCACGGTCGACAGCATCAGCACCAGGATCATGGCGGCGCGCAGCAGGCGGCGGTTGAAGTCGTCGATGAGCGCTTCGCGGACCACCCGCAGCCGCGTCACCTCGTCCTGGATCAGCCGGCGCGCTTCGCGCATCTTGCTGCGGCCGAAGCCCTCGCGCACGATGGCCAGGGCGGCGGCATCGTCGCCGCGCTTCTTGAGCTGCACGGTGCGCTCGATCTCGTCGAGCTTGCTCTCCGTGATCAGGGCCAGTTTGCGCACGTTGGCGAGGAATTGCGCGTCGTGGTAGCCGGACTGCTCGGCCTGCGCCAGGTTGTCGCGCACGCTGCCGCGTCCGAGCTGGTAGGGCTCGAGGTAGGCCGGGTCGCCGGTGAGCAGGAATCCGCGCTGCCCGGTCTCGGCATTGAGCAGGTTCATCAGGACGTTGCGGACCTGGATGCGCGCCACGTCGTTCTGCCTGAGCTGGCCCATCGCGTCGCGCAGGTCGACGACCTCACGGACGAAAAAGATGCTCATCGCCGTGATGAGCACGAGCGCGAGGACCAGGGTGAAGGCACTCCGGCGGATCGGCAGGGTGGGCACGACGTAGGAGGTGGACATAAGGATATGAACAGTACTGACGTTCGTATGTTATCCCAATGTAAGATCATTCCTACACGAAATTGTATTTTTCTCAAGAAAGATTTTGAACATGTAACAAACGCCCAACGCCGAGCTCTGGTTTCCTAATGGCCGCGGCGCTGTACGAGGGCTGTGCCGACGCCATGGCGCCTGCTTTCGCTGACCGCGGTGACGGTGCCGTCCGGGTTGAACACCAGGGCATTCGCGGCGCCGATTTCTTCCGGCTCGGCTTCCCAGCGGTGGCCGAGGCGTTCGAGCGCGCGCGCCTGTTCGCTGCCGGCAAAGCCCGGCTCGATCGAGGTGGCCTCGCCGTTGCGCTCCGAGATGCGCGGCGCGTTCACGGCCTGGTCCATCGGCATGCCGAGGTCGATGTAGTTGACAATGGTCTGCAGCACCGTCGTGATGATGGTCGAGCCGCCCGGGCTGCCGATCGTGAAGGCCGGCTTGCCGTCCTTGAGCGCGATGGTGGGCGCCATGCTGGAACGCGGGCGCTTGCCGGCTTCGGGCACGTTCGGATGCGGACCGCTGAAGTCGAAGTCGGTCAGCTCGTTATTCAGCAGGAAGCCGTAGCCCGGCACCACGATGCCGCTGCCGCCCCAGGATTCGATGGTGAAGGTATAGGACACCACGTTGCCGTCCTTGTCCGAGACCGTCAGGTGGGTGGTGTGGGCGTTTTCCAGCTGCAGTTTGGCGGACTGGGGGGATACGGCCTCCCGGCGCAGCGGCACGCTCAGGTCGCGCTGGTAGCCGTAAGGGTCGCCCGCTGCCACATCGCGCGCGGCCTGCGCCCCGATCAGCTTGCGCCGCTGGGCCGCGTATCCCCTGGACAGGATGCCGGCCACCGGCGCGTCGATGTATTCGGGGTCGGCCAGGTAGGCGTTGCGGTCGGCGAAGGCAAGGCGGCTGGCCTCGATGTACAGGTGCTCGGCCTGCGCGCGCGGCAGCTTTCTCAGGTCGTAGCCTTCCAGGATGTTCAGCGCTTCGGCCACCGTGGCGCCGCCGCTGCTGGGGAGCGGCATGCCAATAATCTCGTAGCCGCGGTAGGTGCTGCGCAGCGGCTGACGGATGCGCGCCTCGTAGTTGGCCAGGTCGGCCATCGTCATCTTGCCCGGGCGCGCGCTCTTGCCCGGGGCCAGCGGCGGCTTGTTGACGGCATCGACGATGGCGCGCGCGAGCGGCCCTTCGTAGAAGGCCTTGACGCCGCCCTCGGCAATCTCTCGGTAGGCCTTGGCCATGCCTGGATTGCGGATCAGTGTGCCCGGCTGCACGGCCTTGCCATTACGCAGGTAGAGCGCACTGGTCGGCGCATATAGTTGAAATTTTCTTTCATTTTGGGCCGTCAAATGACTGAATATTTCAGTCACTTTGTAGCCCTTTTCAGCGACCGCGATGGCCGGCGCCAGCACCTGGCTGAAGCGCATCGTGCCGTAGCGCTCGAGCGCTTCGTGCCAGCCGCGCACGGTGCCGGGCACGCCGACCGAGGCGCCGCTGGCGACCGCCGTTTCAAAATCGATGGACTTGCCGTTCTCGAGGAAAGCCTGGGGCGTGAAGCTGGCCGGGGCTGTCTCGCGGTGGTCGATGGTGATGGCGCGCTTGTCCTTGGCCAGGTAGATCACCATGAAGCCGCCGCCGCCGATGCCGCAGCTGAACGGATCGGTGACGCCCAGCGTGGCCGCGGCCGCGACCGCCGCGTCGACCGCATTGCCGCCCTTGTTCAGGATCGCCATGGCCGACTGCGAGGCCTGCTCGCTGATGGTGGCGACCGCGCCGCCGGTGCCGGTGGCCACCGGCGTCTTCGCCGTGGCCGCGGCCGGGTGCAGGACGATGGACAAAGTCAGCCCGCAAGCGAGCAGGGTCGCCTTCATGGGGTCTTCCTTCGCGCGCCTAGTAGGCGTACATGTTGAAGGTCACCGGATACGAGACCGGCGCGGCGCCCGCGATGCCGCGCGGCGGCTGCGGGGTCAGGTGATCGAGCTGGATGAGCGAGCCGCGCAGCGCCGGCGACATGTAGCCCGGCCGGCCCGGCACCAGGTAGAAGCCCTGCGCCACGTTGCCGATGCGCATCGTGAAGCGGTAGGCCAGCTGGCCCGGCCAGATGCAGCGCGCGTTATCGGGGCAGCGGCTGTCTTCCGCGCCTTCGTAGGTGATGGTCAGGCCTTCTCCCAGCGGCAGCACCTGGCGCTCGGTCAGGGTGTAGCGCGCTTCGGGCAGGCGGTCGGGGGTGGCGCAGCCGAGCAGCAGCGAGGCGGCGCAGCCGAAGGAGAGAACACGGAGCAGGGGATGCATGCGATGTCCACCGGGTTGTTTTTTTGGAATCCTCATCATAGCAAACCTGCCCGCCGCGGTCGCGCACATGCGGTCACGGAGCGGTCACATTGCCGTCATATTCCGGTCATATCGGCGGACTAGACTTTGCCGCGTGGTCCAAAACACACCTCCATCAACCAGGAATAGGAATAAGAAGCCAATGTTCAAGAAGATCCTCGCCGCCGCAGCCACCACTGCCGCCGTGTTCGCGATGTCGACCTCCCACGCCGCAGACATGACCGGCGCCGGCGCGACCTTCCCGTACCCGATCTACGCCAAGTGGGCCGAGTCGTACAAGGCTGCCACCGGCAATGGCCTGAACTACCAGTCGGTCGGTTCGGGCGCCGGCATCAAGCAGATCAAGGCCAAGACCGTGGACTTCGGCGCGTCGGACATGCCGCTGAAAGCCGAAGACCTGGACGAAGCCGGCCTGATGCAGTTCCCGGCCATCATGGGCGGCGTGGTCGCCGTGGTCAACGTCGAAGGCGTGCAGCCGGGCCAGCTCAAGCTGACCGGCCCGGTGCTGGCCGACATCTACATGGGCAAGATCACCAAGTGGGACGCACAAGCAATCGCCGCGCTGAACCCGGGCGTGAAGCTCCCTAGCGCAGACATCACCGTGGTGCACCGCGCCGACTCCTCGGGCACCTCCTTCCTGTTCACCGACTACCTGGCCAAGACCAGCCCCGACTGGAAGAACAGCATCGGCGCCGGCACCACCGTGAAGTGGGCGGTGGGCGTGGGCGGCAAGGGCAACGAAGGCGTGGCCGCCAACGTGCAGCGCATCAAGGGCGCGATCGGCTACGTCGAGTGGGCCTACGCCAAGAAGAACAAGCTGTCGCACACCCAGCTGAAGAACAAGGACGGCGCCTTCCTGCAGCCGGACGACGAGGCCTTCAAGGCCGCAGCAAGCGGCGCCGAATGGACCAAGGCCCCGGGCTTCGGCGTGGTGCTGACCGACGCGGCCGGCAAGCAGAGCTGGCCGATCACGGGCGTGTCCTACATCCTGATGCACAAGACCCAGGCCGATGCCGCCAAGGGCCTGGAAGTCGTGAAGTTCTTCGACTGGGCCTTCAAGAACGGCGCCCCGGCTGCCGCAGAGCTGGACTACGTGCCGATGCCGCCATCGGTCGTCAAGCTGGTGCAGGCCAACTGGAAGGCCAACCTGAAGGATGCATCGGGCAAGGCGATCTACTGATCTACTCGATCCTGATGCGGTGCTAACGTAGGGTGGGCGGGGTCATTCCGGGCAATGCCCGGAATGACAAACGCCCACGCGTTCAACACACGTAAGCGAGCCGCGCATCTATTCATACCCTGTTTGAACGCGTGGGCGGCAAAGCCGCCCACCCTACATTTCACTCTATGACAACGGCTAACACGATCGTCCTGGTCGTCGACGACAAGCCGGCCATCGCCGAGCTGCTCAAGTATTCGCTGCACGAAGACGAGTGGGTCTGGCACAGCGTGCCGAGCCTGGCGCAGGCCTGGGATTTCATCGGGCGCGAACGCCCCGAACTGCTGCTGCAGGAATCGATGCTGCGCCAGGAAGGCGGCCTGCGCCTGCTGGCGCGCCTGCGCGGCGATCGCCGCCTGCGCGAGAAACCGGTGATCCTGCTCGCCGCCGAATCCACCGACGGCGAACGCACGGCGCCGCCCCCGTTCGCCGAATTCACCCCCCAGCCGCCGCCGGACGAGGCGCCGGACGAGCGCCTGCTGTGCCTGGGGCGCCTGGTGCTCGATCCGCTCAGCTGCACCGTGCGCGTCGGCAACCACAAGGTCGAGGTGCGCCACGCCGAATACCGGCTGTTGCGCTTCCTGCTGTGCCACCCGGGCCAGGTGTTCTCACGCGCCCAGCTGCTCGAGCAGCTGTGGGCCTCGCACGACAGGCTCGACCAGCGCACCGTGGACGTCCACGTGCTGCGCCTGCGCAAGGCGCTGGGACGCGCCAAGTCCCTGCTCAAGACCGTGCGCGGGGCCGGCTACATGCTGTCGGCGGCCTGAGGCAGACCATGTCATCGGGATGACATGTTTGCTAAGTAGACTTGCGGCAACTTTGCGTCCTTGACCCAGCCTGCATGAGCATCCACGCCGCCGTCCGCACCGCTTCCCGCACCAACCGCTATCTCGTTTTCGTCTGGCCGCTCCTCGCGCTGCTCCTGTGCGCGGCGCTGTGGATCGCCACCGTGCTGCGCGCAGAGGCCGAGCGCGCGCGCGCCGACACCCAGGCGCGCAAGGACGCCGGCGCCTATGCCGAGGCCTACGAGCAGTACATCACGCGCTCGGTCGGCCAGATGGACCAGGTCACGATGCAGCTGAAGTTCAGCTGGGAGAAGGGACGCGCGCATCGGAAAGACCTTGGCCTGCTCGACGAACTGCGGCGCGACGGCATGTTCACCGACGCCGCCTTCGGCGTGGTCGCGATCGTCGACCGCGACGGCATGGTGCAGGCCTCGACCCGGCCCGCGCTGCTCGGCAGCGACCTGTCCGCCGGGCCTTATTTCGTCCAGCACCGCAACCACATCTCGACCGCCTTGCACGTCGGAGCCGCGCCGCCACGCTTCGTCAAGGAAGGCGAGGGCGGCGAGCTGGTGCTGTTCACCCGCCGCCTGGACACCCGCGACGACGAATTCGACGGCATCGTCCTGATGGCGGTCGATGCGCGCTACTTCACCTCCTTCGTCAGCCCGGCCACGCTGGGTGCGGGCGGCGTGGCGGCGCTGGCCGGCAGCGAAGGGCGCCTGCGCGCCGAGCAGCACAGCGACGGCAGCGCCTTCCGCGACGGCGGCCCCAGGCTGCTGCCGGCGCGCGCGGAGCTGTGGGCGGGCGACCACGGCGTGCGCCTGGTGCAGGGGCAGGATGGTTTCGCCGACGGCCAGGCGCGCGTGCTCGGCTGGCGCCACTCGAGCGCCTATCCGCTGGTGGCCCTGGTCGGCCTGTCGCACGCCAATGCCCTGGACGCCGCGCAGGCGGCCTGGATCGACAGCCGCGATCGCGCCATCGCCATCGGCGCCTGCCTGCTGCTGCTGGGTGCAGCCGGTTCGGTGCTGGCGCGGCGCGCCGTGCTGCGCGAGCGCGAGCAGGAAGAAGTGCAGCGCGCCTACCGCACCGCCACCGAAAGCGGCAACGACGGCTTCTACATGGCCGCCGCCGTGCGCGACCGCGAAGGCGAGATCCTGGATTTCCGCATCGTCGACTGCAACGAGCGCGGCGCCTTCTTCTACGGGCTGACGCGCGCCACGCTGGTGGGCAGCAGCCTGTCGCAGGTCGACAGCGCCCTGTTCGGCGAAGCGCTGCTCGACACCTACCGCAAGGCGATGGACAGCGGCTTTTACGAGGACGACCGCAAGATGCCCCTGGACAACCGCCTGAACATCAGCTGGGGCCGCCGGCGCCTGGTGCGGGTCGGGAACGGGCTGGCGGTGACGCTGCAGGACATCAGCGAGCGCAAGGCCCACGAGACCCAGCTGGAGCGCCTGGCCAACGAGGACGTGCTGACCGGCCTGGCCACGCGCCACGCTTTCCTGGCCGCGATGCCGGCGATCCTGGCGTAGGCGCGCGGCAGCGAGGCCGGCCTGGCCTTGCTGTTCATCGACCTCGACGAATTCAAGCAGGTCAACGATACCCACGGCCACGCTACCGGCGACCTGCTGCTCAAGAGCGCGGCGGGACGCCTGCTGTCGCTGCTGCGCCCGACGGACCGGGTGGCGCGCTTCGGCGGCGACGAGTTCCTGGTGCTGTTGCATCCCTGCGAAGGCGAGCGCCAGGCCGCCTCGGTGGCGGCGCGCATCGTCGAGGCCTTCGGCGTGCCTTTCCTGATCGGCGACGAGCTGCACGCGGTGGGCGCCTCGATCGGCATCAGCATGTTCCCGCGCGACGGCCAGGACGCCGAGACCCTGGTGCGCCACAGCGACATCGCGATGTACGCCGGGAAGAACGAGGGCAAGGGCCAGTACCGCGTCTTCGACCCGGCGCTGTCGAACGGCCTGAACGCGCGCGCCCGCCTGAAGCAGCGCATGCTCGAAGCGATCGAGCACGACCAGTTCCTGCTGCACTACCAGCCGCGCGTGGACGCCCGCAGCGGCGAGCTGCTGAGCATGGAGGCGCTGGTGCGCTGGCGCCATCCGGAACTGGGCGTGGTGGCGCCGGGCGAGTTCATCCCGCTGGCGGAAAGCACCGGCCTGATTCGCAACATCGGCGAGATAGTGATCGACAAGGCCTGCGCCCAGCTGGCCGCCTGGCGCGAGGCGGGAGCCGACCTGGTGCCGGTCTCGATCAACGTCTCGCCCAAGCAGTTCCTGCGCGGCGGCGTGCAGCGACGCCTAGGCGCGGCGATGGCGCGCCACCGCGTGCCGGCCAGCCTGATCGAGATCGAGATCACCGAGTCGGCCATGATGGGCGACCACGACGAGATCCTGGCGGAACTGGCCGCGCTGCGCGCCCTCGGCGTCAAGCTGCACGTGGACGATTTCGGCACCGGCTACTCCTCGCTGTCCCAGCTGCAGCGCCTGAAGATGGACGTGCTGAAGGTGGACCGCGCCTTCACCACGGAACTGGGCAACTCGAAGGAGGGCAGGGTGTTCTTCCAGGCGATCGTGTCGATGGCCCACGCGCTCGGCATGTCCGTGGTGGCCGAAGGGGTCGAGACCGAGGAGCAGCTCGAGATCCTGCGCGGCCTGGATTGCAACGAGGTGCAGGGCTATTACATCGCGCGCCCGGTGCCGGCCGGCGAGATGTTGCAGATGATGGGGCGGCGCTTCCTGTTGACGCCCGGTTCGCTTGCGCCGGAGGTTGTTTCCTTCTAGAATGCCCACACCCTGTGGGGAGTAGCCTCCTCCTGCGCAATGCGGGAGGGCCCGTGTCAACATACTCGCTTCACTCAGTTTCTGATGCTGAAGCGTGGCGCGGGCGACCTAGCGGTTGGCGAGACCATCGGCCCATCCGCGCCATTGTCGGGCGTGCGGGTGCGCCTTTGTGTTTTTGTCCGACCGGAACCCCAGCATGACTTTCACCGCCCTCGTATTCCTCGCCCTCGCCATGTCGACCGACGCCTTCGCCGCGGCGATCGCCAAGGGCGCCGCCCTGCGCAATCCCGGCCTGCCGCAGGCGCTGCGGATCGGCCTGCTGTTCGGCTGCATCGAGACCATCACCCCGCTGATCGGCTGGGCCCTGGGTTCGCTGGCCGCCGACGCCATCCGCCAGTGGGACCACTGGATCGCCTTCTTCCTGCTGCTGGGCCTGGGCGGGCGCATGCTGTGGCTGTCCTTCGGCGACGAGGAAGAAGAAGAGGAGCGCGCCGGCTCGCAGAACTTCCTGGTGCTGGTGCTGACCGCGGTGGCCACCAGCATCGATGCGATGGCGGTCGGGGTGGGGCTGGCTTTCGTGGACGTCTCGATCGTCCATGCGGCGGTGGCGATCGGCATTGCCACCACCGTGATGGTCACCATCGGCGTGCTGCTCGGGCGGCGCCTGGGCGCGGCGGTGGGACGCAATGCGGAGCGCATCGGCGGGGTGGTGCTGGTGCTGGTCGGCACGACCATTCTGATCGAACACCTGTCGCAGTAAGGCTCCAAGCTAGGTCGCCCAGCGCCTGTCACCCTTCGCATACCGGATCCGGCGATACGTGCCCGGCACCGGATCGTAGCGCAGGGCCTGGGTGGCCCCGATTTCCGACGTCAGGTAGCCGTGCACGGTCAGGCGCTTGAGCATGGCGACCATGCTCGCCCCGGCCGGCTCGAGGCTCCAGCGGGTCAGGAAAGCCAGCTTCTGCGCCTCGCTCAGCGCGCCGAAGCCCTTGCCATGTTCCTGGGTGCAGGCTGCTTCCAGCGCATCGAGCCCGCGCACGAAGGCGTGGGCCTCGTCCAGCGGCCAGCAGGTATTGACCGTGGCGAGCATGTACAGGCCGATCGCCGCCGCGCGTGCGCCGTCCAGGCCGGGCGTTGCCGGCACGATGGTCTCGCCCAGGTCGTCGAGCAGCAGCACGTCGCGCGCACCGAGCGCGCTGCGCTGGGCGCCGCGCCGCAGGGCAGGCAGGCTGCAGCCGCCGGCAAGGCCGACGCCGCCCAGCGCCATGGACAGCAGCACGCGGCGGCGCCGGCTATCCGGCGGCGCGCTCACAGGTTTCCTTTCTTGAGCTGGTCCACGGCGAAATGCGCGGCCCTGGCAGTGAGCGCCATATAAGTGAGCGAAGGATTCGCCGTTCCGCTCGAGGTCATGCAGGCGCCATCGGTGACGAAGACGTTCGGCGCACCCCATACCTGGTTGTGGCCGTTGAGCACCGAGGTGCGCGCATCGCGGCCCATGCGGGCCGTGCCCATTTCGTGGTTGCGCAGGCCCATGTTGTCGTGCGCCTCGTGGGTGGTGATGTTGGTGAAGCCCGCACGTTCGAACATCTCGCTGCCCGCGGCCAGCATGTCGCGTGTCATCGCATGTTCGTTGTCGCCGAAAGCGGCGTCGACCTCGAGCAAGGGCATGCCCCATGCATCGCGCAGGCTCGGGCTCAGGCTGAGCTTGTTGCTGTGGTAGGGCAGGCATTCGCCGATCCCGCGCATGCTGATCTGCCATGGACCGGGATCGCGCAAGGCTTCCTTGAGTTCCGGCCCCAGGCCCGGGGGCGTAGCACGCGGCGTGCGCGTGCTGCTGCCCTGGTAGGCGAAGCCGCGCAGGAAGGCGCTGCTGCGGTCGGACCCGAGATTGCGAAAGCGCGGCAGGTAGACGCCGCCGGGACGGCGCCCCTGGTAGTACTGGTCCTGGAACATCGGAATCTCGGCGCCGATCGTGGCATTGCAGTTATGGTCCATCAGGTTGTGTCCCAGCTCGCCGCTGTCATTGCCCATGCCCCGGGGGAAGCGGCTGGAGGTGGAGTTCAGCAGGATCAGTGTCGTGTTCAGGGTCGACGCATTGACGAACACGAGCTTCGCAAAATACTCGGTGCTCGCCCTGGTGTTCGCGTCGATGACGCGCACGCCCCGGGCCTTGCCACTGGCGGGATCGTGGATGATGGATTCCACCACCGCGTGCGGGCGGATGGTCAGCAGGCCGGTCCGGGCCGCCGCCGGCAGGGTCGCGCTATTGCTGCTGAAGTAGCCGCCGAACGGACAACCGCGCACGCACAGGTTGCGGTTCTGGCAGCTGCCGCGGCCGAGGTGCGGCACCGACAGGTTGGCCATGCGCGCGACGATCAGGTGGCGGTCTCCATAATGCCTGGCGAGCTGGCGCTTGAAGTGCTCCTCGACCGGTGTCATCTGCAGTGGCGGCAGGAATTCGCCGTCCGGCACCTGGGACAAGCCATCGCGCGTGCCGCTGACGCCCACGAATCGCTCCACGTGGCTGTACCAGGGCGCGAGGTCGCGATAGCGGATTGGCCAATCGACGGCGATGCCTTCCCTGGCATTGGCTTCGAAATCCTGCTCGCTCCAGCGCTGGGTCCAGCGCCCCCAGGTCAGCGAGCGCCCGCCCAGCTGGTAGCCGCGGATCCAGTCGTAAGGGCGGGTTTGCACATACGGGTGTTCCTTGTCCTTGACGAAGAAGTGCTCGGTCGCTTCCTGGAAAGAAGCATGGCGGCTGGCGATCGGATTGTCTTCCCGCATCTTGCGGCTCAGCTGATTCCGGTTGGGCAGCTCCCACGGCGCGCTCAGCGCGGTCGGATAGTCCGCGATGTGTTCCACCGTCCGGCCGCGCTCGAGGACCAGGGTGCGCAAGCCCAGTTCGCACAACTCCTTCGCCGCGAAGCCGCCGCTGATGCCCGAGCCAATCACGATGGCATCGTAGGTATGGACATCGGCTGCCTTGATGTTGAGCGCCGGTGCGGCGGGCGAGGCTGGGATCGTGTTCATCAAACGCATGATATACTCGCATCGTCATGCTTGTCCCCATCGTATGAGACGACTCCTCGTCATTTTCCTGATCCTGCTGTTCCCGCTGAACGTCCTGGCCTTGTCGATCTCCGTATCGACGGCGCAGCCCGATGGCGCGCACACGCATGCGAGCATGACCGGCAGCGATGCCTTCCAGGGCAACGCCAACGCCGACATCGATCCCGACGAGCCGCCCTCGGTGGCCGACCTGCATGACCTGGTGCACCAGGACACCCGCCTGAACCTGGCCGGCCTGCGCGCCGCCGCGGTGCCGCAGCACGCCGCGCCGCCTTACCGCCTCTCCCTGCCGCCTCCCGACAAGCCACCCCGCCGCGCCTGACGCGGGAGCGTGGCTCCCCCTGTCGTTCGTCCGGTTTGCGCCGGCCGGCGCGCCCGCGCGCGCCTGCCTGCCTCCGGACTTCTTCCGCCGACCATCGTCGGTGGACCCCGCTTCTTCACGTTTATTAAGGCAAGCAAGATGGAATGGCTAATGGACCCCTCGATCTGGGTGGGTTTGCTGACCCTGGTGTTCCTGGAAATCGTCCTGGGCATCGACAACCTGATTTTTATCGCGATCCTGGCGGACAAGCTGCCGCCGCACCAGCGCGACAAGGCGCGCCTGCTGGGCCTGTCCCTGGCCATGGCCATGCGCCTCGGCCTGCTGACGATCGTCTCCTGGCTGGTCACCCTGACCACGCCGCTGTTCTCGCTCGGGTCCTTCAGTTTCTCCGGGCGTGACCTGATTCTTCTTATCGGCGGCCTGTTCCTGCTGTTCAAGGCCACGGTCGAGCTGCACGAGCGCATCGAGGGCGTGGTCCACGTCCAGTCCGGCAACAAGGTGTATGCCGGCTTCGCCGCCGTGGTGGCCCAGATCGTCGTGCTCGACGCGGTGTTCTCGCTGGACGCGGTGATCACGGCGGTGGGCATGGTCGACGAACTGTGGGTCATGATGGCGGCCGTCGTCATCTCGATCGGCGTCATGATCCTGGCCTCGAAGCCGCTGACCCGCTTCGTCAACGCCCACCCGACCGTGGTGGTGCTGTGCCTGAGCTTCCTGTTGATGATCGGCCTGAGCCTGATCGCCGAGGGACTGGGCTTCCACATCCCGAAGGGCTACCTGTACGCGGCGATCGGCTTCTCGGTGCTGATCGAGACCTTCAACCAGTTCGCGCGCCGTAACTTCCTGAAGAACGAGGCGCGCCTGCCGTTCCGCGAGCGCACCGCCGACTCGGTCCTGCGCCTGCTCGGCAAGCCTCGCCATGCCCAGGAAGAGGCGCCGGAAGAAGCGCGCGAGCCGGACGACAGCTTCGCCGTCGAGGAGCGCAACATGGTCAGCGGCGTGCTGACCCTGGCCGATCGCTCGATCCGCTCGATCATGACGCCGCGCGCCGAGATGTCCTGGGTGAACCTGGAACAGGACGCGGCCACCATCCTGCAGCAGCTGCAGGAAACCCCGCACAACCAGCTGCCGGTCTGCCGCGGCGACGTCGACCGGGTGGTGGGCGTGGCCCGGACCAAGGACCTGATCGGGGCGCTGCTGCTCCACGAGCGCATCGACGAGGCCGACCCGGCGCTGCTGCGCAAACCGATCTACCTGCCCGACACCGCCGGCGTGCTTCGCGCGATGGACACGCTCAAGCGCGCCCGCGGCCAGCTGGTGCTGGTGGCCGACGAGTACGGCGTGGTCCAGGGCCTGTTGACGCCGATCGACCTGCTGGAAGCGATCGCCGGCGAGTTCCCGGACGAGGACGAGCAGCCGGCGATCCGCGCGCAGGGAGCGGGCCGCTGGGAGGCCGACGGCGGCGCTGACCTGCACCTGCTCGAGCAGGTGCTGGAGTCCGATCGCCTGGTCGACCCGGACGCCGACTACAGCTCGCTGGCCGGCTACCTGCTGGCGCGTTTCGAAACCCTGCCGGTCGCCGGCCAGGCGATCGAGGCCGACGGGCTGCGCTTCGAGATCCTGGCGGTGGAAGACCGGCGCATCCTGCGCGTCGCGATCACGCGCCCGGACCTGCAGGCGCAGGACGCCGCGGGCTGACTCTTTATCTCATTTGTCATTGAAGGAAAACCCATGAAACGCATTGTCCTGTTCCTCGCCACCAACCTGGCCGTCGTGCTGGTCCTGAGCCTGAGCGCCAGCCTGCTCGGCGTCAACCGCTTCCTCACTGCCAACGGCCTGAATCTCCCCATGCTGCTGGCCTTTGCCGCGCTGATGGGCTTCGGCGGCGCCTTCATCTCGCTGTGGCTGTCCAAGCCGATCGCCAAATGGTCGACCAAGGCGCGCGTCATCTCCCAGCCGGCCAATGCCACCGAGGCCTGGCTGCTCAATACCGTGGGAGAGCAGGCGCGCAAGGCCGGCATCAAAATGCCGGAAGTGGCCGTGTACGAGGGCGAGCCGAACGCCTTCGCCACCGGCGCCACCCGCAACGGCTCGCTGGTCGCGGTGTCCACGGGCCTCCTGGCCTCGATGTCGCAGGAGGAGGTGGAAGCGGTGCTGGCGCACGAGGTGGCCCACATCGCGAATGGCGACATGGTCACGCTGACCCTGGTCCAGGGCGTGGTCAACACCTTCGTCGTGTTCCTGGCGCGGGTGGTCGGCTACGCCGTCGACCAGATGCTGCGCCGGAACGACAGCGAACAGTCGGGGCCGGGCATCGGCTACATGGTCACGGTGGTGGTGTGCGAGATCCTGTTCGGCATCCTGGCCAGCATCATCGTGATGTACTTCTCGCGCCAGCGCGAATTCCGCGCCGACCGCGGGGCTGCAAAAATCCTGGGCCGCCCGCAGCCGATGATCGCGGCGCTGCGCCGCCTGGGCGGCCTGGCCGAAGGGGAGCTGCCGAAGAACATGGCGGCCTTCGGCATTTCCGGCAAGGGCGCGCTGTCGCTGTTCTCCAGCCATCCGCCGATCGAGGCGCGCATCGCGGCATTGCAGGCGCAATGACCGGCCCCGCCGCGGGAAGCGCGCTGTCGGCGGTGCTGCGGCGCCTGGCCGAGGAGGAGGGCGAGCGAGTCTCGATCGGCGACCTGCTCGCGGCCCTGGGCGACCGCGCACTCGGCGCACTGCTGTTCGTGTTCGCCTTTCCCAACGCGCTGCCGGCGCTGCCCGGCACCTCGGCCATCCTCGGCCTGCCGCTGGTGTTCCTGGCGGCGCAGCTGGCGTTCGGGCGCCAGCCCTGGCTGCCGCGCTTCATCGCGGCGCGTTCGCTACCGCGCCCGGCCTTCCGCGCGCTGGTAGGGCGCATGCACCCCTGGCTGCAGCGCGCCGAGCGCCTGCTGCGGCCACGCGCCGGCGCGCTGGCCCTGCCGCCGATGGAATACCTGGTGGGCGCGGTGTGCCTGGTGCTGGCCGTCGTCGTGCTGCTGCCGAACCCGATGGGGAACATGCTGCCGGCGTTTTCGATCAGCCTGCTGGCGCTCGGCATTCTCGAACGCGACGGCTACTGGATCCTGGCTGGCCTGGCCGCGGCCCTGGCATCCGCCGCCCTGGTGTCGGGCGTGGTGATCGTGTTCGTCAAGATGGCGCTGTACGCGGTGGCGGCCTGGCTGCCTTAGGCGCCAGGACTGCCGTCAGCGTGCGGGACGGGGATGCCGGCGGCGGTCGCGCTGGCGGAAGTGTTCGGGAGAGCACAGCACGCGCAGGGCCACCCGGCGCGGCACCCCGACCTGTTCCATGAACAGCAGGGCGGGGTGGACGCCGTAGCGCGCGCACAATTTCAGGCCCTCGTCGACCTGGCCAGCCGTCACCAGATCACTGCGTGCATCGTTCCTGCTCTGCTCTGCCATGCGTTCCTCCATGCGAGCGAAGGATGCTAGCAGAGCTGTCAATGCACTTAAAGTAAATTCTTAAGACTTTGCACTAAGTTGATGTTTTAGTGGCTAAACGGCAAAAATTGCTTGTTTGGTATTGCACACCGGACTTCGAGCTGCTCAGCCAACCATGCGGTTGAACAGCTCGCGCGCGGCCAGGCCGCCGCCACCGATGAGCAGGCTGAAATACAGGATGGTGACCACGTTGCTGACGTGACCCAGCAGTACGCTGACGCCGTCGCGCTGCAGCAGGCCGATCGCCAGGAACAGCAGGGCGACCGCGGGGAAGGTGTTGCTGAACGGGATCAGGCCGAAGGGCATCATCAGCAGCACGGCGCCCAGGATCAGGCCGGCGTTGTTGAGATGCTGGACCGAGCCATTTGCCACCAGCCACTGGATACGATTCGGCTTGCACACCCGTTCGATCCGGTACAGCCAGGGCAGCGCCTTGCGCAGCGCCGGGCGCAGCTTGCTGGTGGAGATCAATCGGTGCTTCAGCTTTGCCGGAACCCAGAGTTCGCGGCCGAAAAGGCGGCTGACGCCGATCAGGAGGATCGCGGCGCCGAACACGGTGCTCACCCCCGGAATCGACACCGGAATCAGGAAGACCAGGGTGAGCAGGGCGATCAGGATCAGCAGGCCTTCGTTGCCGACGCGGCGGATCAGTTCGCTCAGGGTGATGCCGTCGGGCGGCAGGGAGCGGACCATGCCGCGCAGTTTCTTGAAGACCGGTTCAGCTTGCATGGGTTCTTTCATCGTGCTTCTCATGGTTCCTGGCGGGAAGGCAAGAGTATAGTGCAGGAGCGCATGCTTCCGCCGCCTGAATGGCGGCAAGTGCGCGCAACCCACAGGCCGCTGTCCGTTCCCGTTCAGCCGCGTCGCGCAGCCTCGATCGCCGCCACGTCGATCTTGCGCATCGTCATCATCGCCTCGAACACGCGCTTCGCCACGGCCGGGTCGGGGTCGGCGATGCCTTCGCTGAGCACGCGCGGCGTGATCTGCCAGGACAGGCCCCACTTGTCCTTGCACCAGCCGCAGGCGCTTTCCTGGCCGCCGTTGCCGACGATGGCGTTCCACAGGCGGTCGGTTTCTTCCTGGTCATCGGTCGCGATCTGGAAGGAAAAGGCTTCGGTATGGGGAAAGACCGGGCCGCCGTTCAGGCCGATGCAGGGGATGCCGGCCACGGTGAAGGCGACGGTCAGTACGTCGCCTTGCTTGCCGGCCGGATAGTCACTCGGTGCGCGGAAGACCTCGCCGAGCGCGCTGTCGGGAATGGTCGCCGCGTAGAACTGCGCCGCTTCCAGCGCGGTTCCGTTGAACCAGAGGCAAATCGTGTTCTTGCTGACCATGGCATGTCTCCCATCGTAGGCACATCGTTCGGAATGTCGCGCGCCAGCATAACGCAATCGCGCGCGCCTTCCTCGCTTGCCGCGGTCTCCCTTACGGAAGATCAGTCCAGGTCGGAGGCGTCGTGACGCTCGGGAACCTGCTCCTCCGGATTGCCACGAACCCGGTTGACCTTGCGGCCGCGGATGACGGCCGGGCGCGCGGCGATCTCGTCGGCCCAGCGGCGCACGTGCCGGTACTCGTGCACGGAGAGGAATTCGCCGGCATCGTACAGCTCGCCGCGCACCATGCCGCCGTACCACGGCCAGATCGCCATATCGGCGATCGTGTACTCGTTGCCCGCCACAAACTGCTTGTTGGCCAGCTCGCGCTCGAGCACGTCGAGCTGGCGCTTGGTTTCCATCGCATAGCGGTCGATCGGATACTGCAGTTTTTCCGGCGCGTAGGCATAGAAGTGGCCGAAGCCGCCGCCCACGAAAGGCGCCGAACCCATCTGCCAGAACAGCCAGTTCATGGTCTCGGCGCGCGCCGGACCATCTTTTGGCAGGAAGGCGCCGAACTTCTCGGCCAGGTAGACCAGGATCGAGCCGGACTCGAACACGCGCACCGGTTCGTCGGCGCTGCGGTCGACCAGGGCCGGGATCTTGGAATTCGGGTTGATCTCGACGAAGCCGCTCGAGAACTGGGCGCCCTCGTTGATCTTGATGAGCCAGGCGTCGTACTCGGCGCCGCGGTGGCCGAGGGCCAGCAGCTCTTCCAGCATGATGGTCACCTTCACGCCGTTGGGCGTGGCCAGCGAGTACAGCTGCAGCGGGTGCTTGCCGACCGGCAGTGCGGCCTCGTGGGTCGGGCCGGCGACCGGGCGGTTGATGTTGGCAAAGGTGCCGCCGGAGGAGGCGGGCGGGGTCCAGACTGTGGGTGGGACGTACTGATCGGTCATCGGGCGCTCCTTGGGCATCTGGTCAAAGTAGCCATTCTAGCCGCGGCATGCCGGACCTGCCCAAACCATGAGAAAGCATGAGAGCATGAGGGTCAGGTCTGACATTCGGACACGAGCTCGAGCGTTACTCCGATGTTGTATTGCTCAGTCCGTGTCTGAATGTCAGACCTGACCCCGACTTAAAAAAAGAAAACCCCGCCGGGGCGGGGTTTCGGTTGGGGCGGGCAGGGCTTAGATGTAAGCCGCCAGCGCGCCTTTCATTTTCTTCAGCGCAGCCGATTCGATCTGGCGGATACGCTCGGCCGACACGCCGAACTCTTCGGCCAGCGTGTGCAGCGTGGCGCCCGAACCGTCGTCATTGGCCAGCCAGCGCGCTTCGACGATGCGGCGCGAACGCGGGTCCAGCTTCGACAACGCGGTCTCCAGGCCTTCCGACTGCAGGCGGTCGTGTTGCTCGGCCTCCAGCACGCGGGTCGGCTCCTGCTGCTCCGACGACAGATAGGCGATCGGGGCGAACTTGTCGTCTTCGTCGTCGGTTGGCGATTCGAGGGCGATGTCGCGGCCCGACAGGCGGGTTTCCATCTCGATCACTTCTTCACGCTTGACGTCTAGCATCTTCGCCAGCTCGTCGACCTGGCTCGGGGTCATGGTGTCCAGACCCTGCTTGTTGCTGCGCAGGTTGAAGAACAGCTTGCGCTGGGCCTTGGTCGTCGCGACCTTCACCAGACGCCAGTTCTTCAGGATGTATTCGTGCATCTCGGCCTTGATCCAGTGCATCGCGTACGAGACGAGACGCACGCCCTGGTTCGGGTCGAAGCGCTTGACCGCTTTCATGAGGCCGATATTGCCTTCCTGGATCAGGTCGGCGTGCGGCAGGCCATAGCCGAGGTAGCCGCGCGCGATCGACACGACCAGGCGCAGGTGCGACAGCACCAGCTTCTGTGCAGCGTCCAGGTCATTCTTTTCCCGGAGCGACTTCGCCAGCGATACCTCTTCCTCGTGAGTCAGCATCGGCAGGCGGTTGACGGCAGAAATGTAGGCATCGATGTTGCCCAGATTGCCAGTGAAACCCAGTCCCAGAGCACGACTGCCGGCCGGAACCAATGCGGATTGTGCGGACATTTTCAATTTCCTCGTAGTAGACTTACTGCATCCCAATGTGCCACCGACCCATGCCGCGTGACACCAGCGTTACTGCTTGTTACTTGGATGCGTTCCTTGATTTCGCTGTATTCGAGACATATATTAGCACTCTCCATGTGTGAGTGCTAGGCAGGCCATCGATTTATCGAAATCGATTAAGTTTGGCTAAAGTATTGCTCGTGGGAATCAAAATCGCGCCGCTTTAACTGTAGTGCAGGCGACCCCAATTCAGTTGATTTAGCTCAAAAGTGAGCAAAAAGCTGCTGGAAAACGTGTTAGACACAGGTTAAAGGCCTGAGAAGCGGCCTTCTGTTGGATGGCGCACATTCGTCAAAGACGGCCTGTAGGAATAGCGCTCGTGTGAACGTAGGGTGGGGCGGGTCAGCAGTTTGAAGAGGGGACAGGATTGGGCGCGCGCTCGGCCCAAGCGGCCCGCGCGCCCAGTGGAGTCGGCCTTATTGCACGCGCGCCAGGTGCCGCTGCACCGACAGCATCGCGCCGATCAGGCCGAGGCCCGCGCTGATCGCGAGGACGCCGGCGGTTTCCAGTGCGCCGAGCGGCGCCAGCTGGAATTCCGACGCATACAATCTTGCAAAATCCGCAATCGCGCCGTTCAGCGGCTGCAGGGCCAGCACCACGGCGCCGAGCGCCACCGCGCCCGCGCACAGGCCGAGCAGGCCGCCGGTGTAGTAGAAGGGGCGGTGGATGAAGTTGTCCGTGGCGCCCAGCAGCTTCGACACGTTGATTTCCTCCTTCTGCGTCAGCACCTGCAGGCGGATGGTGTTGAACACCACCGCGATCACCACGATGCCGAGCGTGACCGCCAGCAGCAGCAGGGCCAGGCGCAGGATGGCCAGCATGGCGGCCAGGCGCTTGACCCAGGCCGAATCGACCTGCACCACGTCCACGCCTGGCAGGGCGCGCAGCTGCTCGGTGATCGCGTCGACCTGGCTTGCTGCGCTGCTGCCGCTAAGTCGCAGCTTGAAGCTGTCCGGCAGCGGGTTTTCGCCCAGCGTGTCGATCACGTCGCCCAGGCCGCTCCCGGCCTTCATCGCGGCCAGCGCCTGCTCGCGCGGGATGAAGTCGACGTCGGCCTTGCCGCCGCCGGCCGCGATCGCGCGAATGCGCGGCTGCAGGGCGGCCGCTTCCTCGCGTGTCGCCTCGAGCTTCATGAAGACGCTGATCTCCGGGTCGACCGAGAGCTGTTCGGACAGCGGGCGCACGTTGTCGAGCAGGGTGATGCCGGCGATCGGCAGCATCAGGGCGAAGGCGACGACGAGCACGTTGAACAGGAAGCTGCCCGGCGCTTTGCGCACCGTGGACAGGGCCGCTCCCAGGGCGAAGCGGTGCTGGCGGATCCAGGGGCTCATGCGGCGTCTCCCACCAGCTGGCCATGCTCGAGACGGATCACGCGCGCCGCCGCACTGTCGAGCACCTGCTCGTCGTGGGTCGAGATCACGCAGGTCACGCCGACGGCGTTGAAGGCGCGCAGCGCGTCGAGCACCTTGTCGGCCGCCACGCGGTCGAGGTTGGCGGTCGGCTCGTCCGCCAGGATGATCTGCGGGCGGTTGACGATGGCGCGCGCCACCGCCACGCGCTGCTGCTCGCCGCCGGAGAGTTCCAGCGGCATCGCCCTGGCGCGCTCGAGCAGGCCCACCTTGTCGAGGGCGGCCCGGGCGCGCTGCTCGGCCTGCGCCTTCGGCGCGCCGGTGACGAGCAGGGGCAGCATGACGTTGCCGAGGATGTTGCGGTCGTTGAGCAGGCGCTGGTGCTGGAAGATCAGGCCCAGGTTACGGCGCAGGAAAGGAATGCCGGCCCGCTTGAGGCGGCCGATGTCCTGGCCGTTGACGGTGACCACGCCGCTGCTGGGCCGCTCGACGGCGGCCACCATCTTCATCAGGGTCGACTTGCCCGCGCCGGACGGGCCGGCCAGGTAGACCAGCTCGCCCTTGCCGATATTGAGGGAGACGTCGCGCAGCGCGTAAGCGTCAGGGGAATATTGTTTGGAGACGGACTGGAATTCGATCATCGATGGTCCGTTCCTTCAACCCAGCAGCGCTTCGACGAATTCTTCGGCGTTGAACGGCTGCAGGTCGTCCAGCTTTTCGCCCACGCCGATGAAATACACCGGCACCGGGCGGGTACGCGCGATCGCGGCCAGCACGCCGCCCTTGGCGGTGCCGTCCAGCTTGGTGATCACCAGGCCGGTCAGCTGCAGGGCGTCGTCGAAAGCCTTGACCTGGGCCAGCGCGTTCTGGCCGGTGTTGCCGTCGATGACCAAGAGGGTCTCGTGCGGGGCGCCGTCCATGCCCTTGCCGATTACGCGCTTGATCTTCTTGAGTTCTTCCATCAGGTGCAGCTGGGTCGGCAGGCGGCCGGCGGTGTCGACCATGACCACGTCGGTGCCGCGCGCCTTGCCCGACTGGACCGCGTCAAAGGCGACGGCGGCCGGGTCGCCCGAGGCCTGCGAGATCACGGTGACGTTGTTGCGCTGGCCCCAGACCATCAGCTGCTCGCGCGCGGCGGCGCGGAAGGTGTCGCCCGCGGCCAGCAGCACCGACTGGTCGAAGCGCTGCATGTGCTTGGCCAGCTTGCCGATGGTGGTGGTCTTGCCGGCGCCGTTCACGCCCGAGATCATCATCACCAGCGGTTCGTGGCGGCCCAGTTCGAGGGGCTTCTGCAGCGGCGCCAGCAGCTCGATCATGAGTTCCTTGAGCGCGGCCTTGACCTGGGCGGCGTCGAGCAGCTTGTCTTCCTTGACCTTGCGGCGCAGGGCGCCCAGCAGGTGCTCGGTGGCGTCCATGCCGGCATCGGACATCAGCAGCGCCGCTTCGAGCTCCTCGTACAGGTCTTCGTCGATGCGCGCACCGACGAACAGCAGCGACAGGTTGCTCGAGGTCTTGGACAGGCCGGCCTTCAGGCGCGCCATCCAGGATGTTTTCTGTTCCGCGGCGCTGGTCGGGCGTTCCGCGGTTTCCGGGAACAGTTCGCCGATATCGGCAGCGACGGGCGCGGCGACCGGCGCAGCCGGCGCGATAGCGGGCGCGGCGACTGGTGCCGGCGGCGGCGGGCTGACCGGTGCGTCCAGCGCACCCGGCACGAACATCGGCGCCGCTGCGGGCGCGGCCTGGTCCGGCGCCGAGACCTCGGTTTCAGGCTTCTTTCTCTTGAAGAAACTAAACATAAATGGGGGCGATTCCTGCGCACGATGCCGGCTGGCGCCGGCGATGAAAAAAGTAGCGAATATTTTACCAGAGCAGCAAGACGTCACCCGGAATGGCAGGTGTCGACGCTAGAAGATGCGTGGAAGGAACTCTTTGTTGTGTTATTGCTGAAACCGACTGGTTACTCAACAGTGCGCGTCTGGAAAACGACGGCGACTTGCGTTAAATTGAACAGAGAGAGAAAACCACAAAATACAACGGGGCACACCGTGAAAATTACCAATTTTCTGAAGCGCCTCATCTATGGCGACAACGCCACGGATGGCAGCGCCGCGAACATGCGCAACATTATCGTGTGGGCGTTCATCGCCCTCGTCGCATTGTTCCTGACCAACCCGGAACAGGTCAGTTTCTTCGACCAGCCGATTCCGCTGCCGGCCGAGCTGGGCCTGGGGCAGTAGGGTGGGCGGGTCTCCCGCCCACGCGGTGATCGCTATCGGCTCCGTCGACGCGCCGGATGATCTTGCTGCTAACTATCACCGCGTGGGCGTTCGTAATTCGTGCCACTGGCACGAATTACCCCGTCATCCTACGGATCAGCCCTTGTTCTTGGCCGCTTCCGCCGTCTTGCGAATCGTCTCGAGCGTCGCGTTCGGCGTAATCAGATTGCCGTCGTAGCGCAGCTCGATCACCGCCGGCAGCTTGCGTTCGTTGGCATGCGCCAGCGCGCGCTGCAGGGCGGGCGCGAATTCCTCGGTCTTCTCGACCACCTCGCCGTGGCCGCCATAGGCGCGCGCCAGCGCGGCGAAATCCGGATTGTGCAGGCTGGTACCCGACACGCGGCCCGGGTAGTCGCGCTCCTGGTGCATGCGGATGGTGCCGAACATGTTGTTGTTGAACACCAGGATGATCACGCCGGCGCCGTACTGCACTGCGGTGGCCAGTTCCTGGCCCGTCATCATGAATTCCCCGTCGCCGGCGAAGGTGACCACCGTGCGCTGCGGATCGATGATCTTGGCCGCCACGCCGGCCGGCACCGCATAGCCCATCGCGCCGTTGGTCGGCGCCAATTGGGTGCGCTTGCCGCCGTAGCGGTAGAAGCGGTGCGCCCAGGTCGCGTAGTTGCCGGCGCCGTTGGTGATGATGGTGTCGCGCGGGCTTTGGCGCATGAGTTCCTGCACCACCTGCCACAGATCGAGCGGCGCAGCGCCGTCGCGGAAGATTGGCGGCTGCGCCTGCCAGGCGGCCAGGTCGGCCCTGGCTTCTTCCACTGTGTTGGCCCAGGCCGAGGAATCCACCGGCTCCATCGCGGCCAGCATCGCGCATACCTGCGGGGCGCCGCTGGCGATCATCAGGTCGGCCTGGTAGACGCTGCCCAGTTCTTCCGGATCCGCATGGATGTGGACCAGGCGCTGGCGCGGCACGGGCGAGGACAGCAGCGAATAGCCGCTGGTGGTCATCTCGCCCAGGCGCGGGCCGATGGCGATCACCAGGTCGGCTTCTTTCACGCGCGCCGCCAGTTTCGGGTTGATGCCGATGCCGACGTCGCCCACGTAGTTCGGGTGGCCGTTGTCCATCAGGTCCTGGAAGCGGAAGGTGCAGCCGACCGGCAGCCGGTTGGCTTCGGCGAAGCGGGCCAGGTCGGCGCAGGCCTGGTCGGACCAGGAACCGCCGCCGAGCAGCACGATCGGGCGCTGGCTTTCGGCCAGCATGGAACGCAGCTGGGCGACCTGTTCCGTCGATGGTGCCGCCTGCACCGGCTGGTAGCGGCGCGCATCAGGCACTTCCGCTTTGTTGACCAGCATGTCTTCCGGCAGGGCCAGCACCACCGGGCCGGGGCGACCGCTGGTGGCGACCTGGAAGGCGCGCGCGATGTATTCGGGGATGCGGTCGGCGCGGTCGATCTGGGTGACCCACTTGGCCATCTGGCCGAACATGCGGCGGTAGTCGATTTCCTGGAAGGCTTCGCGGTCGATGAAGTCGCTGCCGACCTGGCCGATGAACAGGATCATCGGCGTGGAATCCTGGTAGGCGGTGTGCACGCCGATCGAGGCGTTGGTGGCGCCGGGGCCGCGGGTGACGAAGCAGATGCCTGGTTTGCCGGTCATCTTGCCGTAGGCCTCCGCCATGAACGCCGCGCCGCCTTCCTGCCGGTTGATCACGAAGCGGATGTCCGAATCGTGCAGTGCGTCCAGCACGTCGAGGTAGCTTTCGCCGGGCACGCCGAAGGCGGTGTCCACGCCGTGGGTATGGAGCGCATCGACCAGGATCTGGCCGCCGGTGCGGGAGGGGTGGGTCATGGTTGGGTCTCGTCCTTGATGGTTTTGCCGGGCCTCGCTAGGCTATCCAAACATTCTATGTGGATGAGGTGGGGAAGGATTTTGAAATGGCGACACGAAATTTCAGAAAACGTGGTGCAGGGTTGAGCTTGGTGGAACGCGACGGACTTGGGTCCCGGCCTTCGCCGGGACGACGTGCGTAAGATGCAGGTAGGAGAAGCTTTCGTAGTCCGCTCCCAAAAGACCGTCATCCCGGCGAAAGCCGGGATCCAATTTTGCTCGCAAACCACAACATCCTCCTTCAACCCGGCCTGGAGCATCCCCAATCGGTTACAATGCCCCCCGTGAAGCAGGCCAGGCAGCCGCTGGCCGTCATCTTCGGGTGATGGCGGGAGGAAGGTCCGGACTCCACAGAGCAGGGTGACGGTTAACGGCCGTCCGCTGAAAGCCGCAAGGTATAAGGCGAGGAATAGGGCCACAGAGACGAGCGTATTAAGTTACGGTGAAACGCGGTAACCTCCACCTGGAGCAATTCCAAATAGGCACGCGTTGATGTTGCTCGCGGAGCGTGCGGGTAGGAAGCTTGAGCGCTGGAGTAATCCAGCGCCTAGAGGAATGGCTGTCATAGGGGCGTCCCGCAAGGGAGACCACTACACAGAATCCGGCCTATCGGCCTGCTTTACATGAATTCAGCGCCCTGGTGAGGCGCCTCCTCGGAGACACCGATGCAGAAATACATCCTGGCTCTCGACCAGGGCACCACCAGCTCGCGCGCCATCGTCTTCGATCGCGCCGGCTTGGCCGTAGCGAGCAGCCAGCACGAATATCCCCAGCATTTCCCCGAACCCGGTTGGGTCGAGCACGACGCCCTCGACATCTGGCACAGCCAGCTCGCCTGCGCGCGCGAGGCGCTGCGCCAGGCCGGCATCGACGGACGGCAGCTCGCCGCCGTCGGCATCGCCAACCAGCGTGAAACCACGGTGCTGTGGGATCGCGCCACCGGCGAACCGGTCGCACGCGCCATCGTCTGGCAGGACCGCCGCACCGCCGCCATGTGCGACCGCCTGCGCGAAGAGGGCAGGGCAGAGGACATCCGGCAGCGCACCGGCCTCGAAGTCGACGCCTACTTTTCCGCCACCAAGCTGCAATGGCTGCTCGAGCACGTGCCGGGCGCCAGGACCCGCGCCGAGCGCGGCGAACTGGCCTTCGGCACGGTCGACAGCTGGCTGGTGTACCGCCTGTGCGGGCGCCACGTCACCGACGCCAGCAATGCCGCGCGCGCCATGCTCTTCAATATACATACCCTGCGCTGGGACGAGGAACTGCTGGCCCTGTTCGACATCCCGGCCGGCGTGCTGCCGGACCTCGTCGCCAGTTCGGAGGTCGTGGGCCTCGCGGCCGAAGAATGCTTCGGCGCCGCGGTACCGATCGCCGGCATCGCCGGCGACCAGCAGGCCGCCACCTTCGGCCAGGCCTGCCACCGCCAGGGAATGGTCAAGAATACCTACGGCACCGGCTGCTTCATGCTGATGCATGCCGGCGCCACGCCGCCGGTCTCGCACAATCGCCTGCTGTCCACCGTCGGCTGGACCATTGGAGGCGCTACCGACTATCTATTGGAAGGCAGCGTCTTCATGGGCGGCGCCACCGTGCAGTGGCTGCGCGACGGCCTCGGCATCATCAGGCAATCCGGTGAGGTCGAGGCGCTGGCCCTGAGCGTGCCGGACAGCGGCGGTGTGATGCTGGTGCCGGCCTTCACCGGCCTGGGCGCCCCGCACTGGGACCAGTACGCGCGCGGCACCATCGTCGGCATGACGCGCGGGACGACTAGCGGCCACATCGCCCGCGCCGCGGTCGAGGCGATCGCCTACCAGAGCGCGGAACTGCTGGCGGCGATGCAGAAGGATGCATCGTGTGCCGTCCTCGAAATGCGCGCCGACGGCGGCGCCGCCCGCAACGACCTCCTGATGCAATTCCAGGCCGACCTGCTCGGCATCCCCGTCGTGCGGCCGCGCGTAACGGAGACCACGGCGCTGGGCGCGGCCTACCTGGCCGGGCTGGCGGTCGGCTACTGGGAAGGTGTCGACGAGATCGCCCGCCAGTGGCAGGTCGAGCGGCGTTTCGAGCCGGCGATGGAGGCCGGCCGGCGCGCCGAGCTGATGGCGCGCTGGGGCCGGGCGGTGGAGCATGCGAAGGGCTGGGCGAACGACTAAAGTACTCGCCCCGAAATAAATGTGTTTTTGGCTTCCATAACCGGCGCGCTGCTGCGTTGGCTCCTGCTTGCAGTGCTCGCACTGCGGCGCACTCGCCGCCTTGCATCGCATCCGGTTATATTTGCCAAAATTCACATTTATTTCTTGTCGAGTACTTAGCCGGCGTGGTTCAGAACAGCTTGAAGCCGCCCAGGTCGGTGTTGAAGCCAAGCCAGGTCAGCGCAGCCGCGGCCAGCATCCCGAGCACCAGGTAGAGCTTCCAGGATCTGCCTTGGGCGACGTAGGGGTCCCGCAGGCTGCGCTCCGCCCCTTCCGGCAGCCTGGCCATGCGGGTCAGCGCCGTGCCGAAGGGGATGTTAATGCGGGCGCGGGCGTTCACGGCCCAGCCGTTCGCGTCCAGGATGGGACCCAGGTTGCGGTTCCTCAGCTTGAAGAAGGCCATCGCCACGGAAGGACCCGAGATCGCCAGGAACAGGCCCACCATCGCGAGCGGCATCTGCCAGCCCTTGAGGCCCAGGAAGCCCGTGACCACCGAGGCCAGGGCGGTGCCGATGGCGCCGATCGCGAGCCCGAGGGCCGCGAAGATGCCGGCGAAGCGCGCCGCGTCGAACGGCGTGGGGGCAGGTCCGGGCCTGGCGCCGGATTCGACCTTGCTGCCGGCCTCGGTGACCAGCTTGGACGTCATGTCGTCCACGCCCTTGGCCCGGGTGGCGGCAAATTTCTCCATCTGCTCGCTGATCAGGCGGGTGGCCTTGCGGTAGGGCGCCCAGAAAGCCTGGCGGATGCTGATCGGGTGGTCCACGATCTTGGTGATGGTGGCATCCCAGTCCTTGCCTTCGCGGTCATAGAAGATGCCGTTGCGACCGACCATGAGCTGGTCCGAATCGCCGGCGGTGAACGCGGCGGCGATCGTCATCTTCTGGCCGGCGCGCACGCAGTCGCAATACGCCAGGTAGACCCCGGACAGGCTGGCCAGCACGCCGTGGCGCGCCGGGTCCAGCACCTTGATGCAGAGCTCGCAGCTGCGGCCGTCCAGGAACAGGGTGCCGGCCTGGAACATGGCCTTGTCGTCGCTACTATAGAAGTTGCGGAAGGAGACGAAGTTATTGGCCAGCTGTTCCAGGTCGCGCACATACCGTACCAGGCGTTCCACCTCGGCGATGAGGTCCGCTTCCGGGGCCAGGGCCAGGTCGCGCGACAGGAGCTGGTCGATGGCGGCGCGGATGCCAGGTGCGAGGAAGGCTTGCAGCCGCGAGGTCTCCAGGCCGGCCAGCGGCGTTTCCGGACGGGCCGCCTGCCAGGCCTGGTAGGCGGCGAAGCGGTCCTTCAGGTTCTCCCACTCGCCGGCGCCCAGGCTTTCCCGGTCTCCCAGCAGGGGCTGGATCACCTGGTCGCGCAGGGCCGCCACTGCCGCCGTCCAGGCCGGATTGATGCCGGACGCCAGCGGCAGCGCACCGCCGGCCTGGACGTAGGCGATCGGCAGGGCCGCCAGGACGGCGTCGTCCGCCGTCAGGCTCCGGGCGCCGACGGCGCGGATCTCTTCCGGTGCGCCGTTCATCAATTCCGCAGCCCGTGGGTCGAACTCGGCCAGGCGGCAGCGGGTGAAATAATCATCGGCCTTGACCCGGATCGCGGCCAGGGCGGCGAAGGCGGATTCGGTGTCGGCGCCGAGGGGGAGCAGGGTGGCGTCTTCGTGGGGGCGGGACTGCCAGGCGAGCCAGGCTTCGGCTTCGGTAAAGAAGCGGTCGGCGAGCGCCTGGTCGATGCCTGCTGCGCCGCTGCGATCCGGCACGCTGCCCAGGGTGTCCATGATGGCGGCGAAGACCGGCTCCAGCGCCTCGTCGCAGGCGGCGGCGGTGATGACACCGTCGCCGTTGAAGGCCATGCCGGAGAAGATGCGGTCGCTGTCGCTGACATCCTCGACGCTGATGGTGTCGCTGCCGCCCTTGCCCAGGCTGTCCAGCACGTGGCGCGCCGAGGTCAGGAGCCGCGCACCGGCTTCGCTGTCGATGTCGAGTGCGGCCAGCGGCAGCGGACCGCCCCGCGCCAGGACGTCGGGGGAGGCCAGCCGCGCCGCCGCCCAGTCGATGGCGGCGATCAGTTCCGGAGCCCGGATGTGTCCGTCGTTGTCCGTATCCATCAGCGCCAGGGTGCGGCGGTCGAATTCCAGGCCCTGGACGGGACAGGAAAGGGCGACCCACAGCTTCTGGTCGAGCTGCTTGAGGTTGACGAAGTCGGCGCCCGTGTCGAGGCGGACCTGGGTGAAACCGCCGGCGGAAAAGAAGCGCCATGGATGACGCGCCTGGTCCTCAACGACTGGAGAAGGGAGATCCAGGAGGTGGCGATCCAGCGGGGCGTTCATGACAGGGCCTCGCAGGCGCGGCATGTTCCCATGCGGGGGTGGACGGTGGAAGCGATAAGGGGTAGGACAACTGCCATGTCGAGCTTGGCCGGGGAGGCCTGGGTCATTGTACGGAGCCCGGCAGTCTAGCCTAAAATTTATCGCTAAGAAGTTGGTCGGAGATTTATACCAAAGAGCAGCGCGCCTTCGCGGCGCATTTCGCACCGCTTTCCGCGCATCTGGCGCCGCCGGCCGGCCATGTCGTCGCAAACCTGCCGGCGTACTACCCGCCCTGATAAGGTGGCGTGCATCGACCACCACGCGAAAGCCCATCATGCTGCAGCAGATCCTCATCAAGACCCCAGTGTATGTCTGGGCCATCCTCGCCCTCCTGGTCTATCGCGGCGTGCTGGCCGCGCGCGAGCGCGACCTGACACTCACCCGGATGGCGATCGTTCCGGCGGTGATGCTGGTGCTGGCGCTGCACGCCATCGCCACCCAGTTCGGCATGGCGAGCGTGGCCATGCCGGCATGGCTGCTCGGCGCGGCTGTCCTGACGCTGCAGCGCCTGGCCTTCGGCCGTAGCTGCGTCCTCGCGGCCGCCGGCGCGGGGAGGGTGCGACTGCGCGGCAGCTGGACGCCGCTCGCCCTGATGCTGACGGTATTCTCGATCAAGTATGTGCTGGCGGTCGTGCTGGTGATCCTGCCCGAGATGGCAGGGCAGGCGATCTTCGTAGCCACTGTGTGCGGCCTCCTTGGCCTGTGCAATGGCTACTTCCTGGGCCAGCTGGCGCGCGATATCGCCTCGGCCCGCCGCATCCCGCATGAGCAGCAGTCCAATGGTGTGCCGTCCACGATTGCCGATGCCGTATGATCCCCGCACCGGCGGCGCCCAGCTCGCCGATTCGCAGGAGAGAACATGCTGAAACTGGGAGAAACCGATCCCCGGCTGATCGACAAGCTCGGCACACTCGCCGCACGCGGGGTGGAAGACGCACTGGCCTCGGGCCTGACCTGGGACCAGGCCGTCGTTGCCCTCGGCGTCGCGGCCAAGGCGATGTCCGCCAAGGCGGCCAGCCAGGGCGGCGCCGCGCCGGCCGACTACGCACTGCATGCCGAGAAGCGCCTGAAGGAAGGCATGGACCGCAGCGCCGCGGTGCTCAAGGCCTACCTGAGCTGAAGCGTGACATTCCGAGAGTTTGCAAGCCTGCGGCAGATGGCATGATCTGCCGGATGCAAACGAAGGATGGACGAGAATGAAGCACACCAAGCCTGACTACTGGTTCGCGGCCAAACCGCCGGGACACGGATGGGGATGGGGACCGCCGCTGACCTGGCAGGGCTGGGCGGTCCTGGTGGGCTTCATCATGCTGCTGATCGCGGGATCGGCCCTGGTCCTGCCCTACGGAACCGGCATCTTCCTCGCCTACGTCGCCGTCCTCGGCGCGCTGCTGATCTTCATCTGCGCGAAGAAAGGGGAGCCGCCGGGGGCCTAGAACCCGATCCGGCCCTTGCCGGGCGTCGGCCTGATGCGGATGTCGTCCACGCTCACGCGTTCGCGTCCGGCCGCCACCGCATGGCCCAGGCCATCGAGCAGGGTCTTGCGCAGGTCGCGCGGCGACACGTTCACCAGCTTGTCCAGCACCACGTCGCCCAGTCTTGGGTCGAAGGCCGCCAGATTCAGCTCATCCAAAAGCCTGGCGTACATGCGCTGGGCGATGCCGGCCGCCTGCTCCGGCGTCGGGGTCGGCACCTCGTACACCGCCATGCGATTGAGCAGCGGATGCGGGATGCCTTCGACCGAATTGGCGGTCAGCACCCAGAAGATCTGCGAAGCGTCGATCTCGACGTCGATGAATTCGTCGCGGAAGGTGCTGGCCGTTTCCGGTTCCAGCAGCTGATACAGGGCGGCCAGCGGGTCGGATTGCGAGGAGCCGCTCGCCTTTTCCACTTCGTCCAGCACGATCACCGGATTGGCGTACTGCCCGCGCACCAGGCGCTCGGCCACTTTGCCGCACTTGGCGCCGCGCCAGCTGGCCGAACTGCCGGTGATGACGAAACCGGCCGACAGCGCATTCATGCTGATCAGCTCGCACTCGGTCTGCATCACCCTGGCCAGGCGCCGCGCGAAGTGGGTCTTGCCCACGCCGGGACCGCCCAGCAGCAGGATCGGCATGACGTTGTCGCTGCGGTCGCCCGCATGCGCCAAGGCCAGGTAACGCGCCAGGTCGTCCAGGACTTCGTCGAAATTGGGGCATTCCTCGAACAGGGGATCGAGGGCATCGATCGATGAGGGCTTGGTGACGAAGCGGTCGGCCCCGGTCTCCAGCATGCGCTCGTAGAACGCTTCGAGTTCCGGGGAGCGGCCGCGGCTGCGGTCGAGCGCTTCCTGAACTTCGATCAGGTCGTAGACCGCGCAGGTACGGGCGAGTGTAATGCTCACGGCTTTCTCCCAGGTCGCCCGCTCCCATCCGGCTCCCATCCTGCCGAGCGGGCCGTTAGCCGGATGGGTCTTCGCCATGTCCCGATCCTAACGCTTCCAGCCGAGCACCGCCAATCCCCTACCACTAATTCTGTGCTGCAATTTTAGTTTCCGTGAAAAAAGACATCGTCATGACATGACGTTGATCAAACGGAAAGCTTGTCATTACAACTGAGGTCCAACCTTCATGTTGTTTCCTAAGTGACTGATTTACGAGACATTTTAGCTTGGCGATGCCTCAATAGATGCCGCTAAGTCCTTGGTTTCATTAGACAAATTCGGATTTGCCAAGCGTGAATTCGCTTGACCACCAACATTGATTCCAATAAAGTGGGAAACAGTGTGAAAAAGTGTCGATTTGTGGGGGAGTTTTGGAACCCCAGGCGGCCAAAAAATTCTAAATTGATAATTCTCCAAGCTAGGTAAATACGTGTTCCAGGGCGCGTCAGCGATCAATCTCGATGCTAAAGGAAGGATGTCGATCCCGGCAAAGCATCGTGACGCCCTTGCGGTCCAGTGCGAGGGCCGGATGACGCTGACGAAGCATCCGCACGGCTGCCTGCTGTTCTTCCCGCGCCCGGTGTGGGAGCAGCATCGCGAGCAGATCGCGGCCTGGCCGATGTCGGCCCGTGCGTGGCAGCGCATTTTCCTTGGTAACGCGTGCGATGTCGAGTTGGACAGCGCAGGCCGGGTACTGATTTCGCCCGAGTTGCGCGCCGCCGTGGGTTTGGAGAAAGAAGTCATGATGTTGGGCATGGGCACCCATTTCGAAATCTGGGATGCCGCCAAGCTTGCCGAGAGCGAAGCCGAAGCTGTTGCCGGCGGCATGCCCGATGTCCTTTCCAATTTCTCCTTCTGAGGCGCCGATGACGGAAACAAACACGGTGCCTGGAGCTTTTCAGCATCGCACGGTGCTGCTGGATGAAGCAGTCGACGCGCTCGACCTGACCGGCGAGCGCATCAACGGTACATATATAGATGGCACGTTCGGCCGTGGGGGCCACAGCCGCCTGATCCTGTCCCGACTGGGCCCGCAGGGACGCCTGGTCGCCTTCGACAAGGATCCGCAGGCGATCGCCACCGCGGCAGCAGTGCAGGACCCCCGTTTCACGATCGTGCATGACAGTTTTGCCACGATGATCGACGCGCTTGACGCGCGCGGCATCAGCCAGGTGGACGGCATCTTGCTGGACCTTGGTATTTCGTCGCCCCAGGTGGACGACGCCTCCCGCGGATTCAGTTTCCGCCAGGATGGACCGCTCGACATGCGCATGGATACCACGCGCGGGATGTCGGCGGCCGAATGGCTGGCCACCGCGACGCAACAACAATTGGAAAAGGTTATTCGGGATTATGGAGAAGAACGGTTTGCTTTCCAGATTGCAAAGGCGATTGTTGCTCGCCGCGCAATCCAGCCAATTTCGACCACACGAGAGCTTGCCGCAATCGTGGCAGACACGGTCAAGACTCGCGAAAAGGGCAAAGATCCGGCAACCCGGACCTTTCAGGCTGTCCGGATTTTCATCAATAAAGAGCTTGAAGACCTCGAAGCAGGTCTGAGCGCCGCCTACGCGATGCTGGCGCCGGGCGCGCGCATGTCCGTGATCAGCTTCCACTCGCTGGAAGACCGCATGGTCAAGCAGTTCCTCGCGTCCAAGGCCAAAGTGGAGCAGCCGGACCGCCGGTTGCCGATCCGCGCTGTCGACCTGCCGCAGCCCCTGATGAAACTGATCACCAAGACCAAGCCATCCGACCTCGAGGTCGAGGCCAACCCGCGCGCCCGCTCGGCGGTGCTGCGCGTGGCCGAACGCCTGGGCAATCGTCAGGAAAGCGCTGCATGAGCGTCAAGCTGAACATCGTCCTGACGGTGGCCGTGGTCGGCTGCGCGCTGTCGGTGGTGAACGCGCGCTACCAGTCGCGCCACCTCCTGATCGAACTCGAACGCCTGAACCAGCATTCGCGCCAGCTCGAGATCGACTGGGCCCAGCTCCAGCTCGACCAGTCCACGCTCGGCAAGAACGAGCGCATCGAGCAAATCGCGCGCAACAGCCTGAACATGTCGCCGCTCACGCCGGCCCGTACCCAGTACCTGACGGAAGGGGCGAAATGAGCCGCGCCGAACGTCGCAGCACCTCGCGGGTCGCCGCGTCCAAGGGCGTGGCCTTCTCGAAGAGCCCGGTCCTGGCCGTCAACGTGCCCAACTGGCGCTCGCGCCTGGTGCTGTTCGTGCTGTTCGCGGCCTTCGCCGCACTGGCCGTGCGCGCGCTCTGGCTGCAGGGCGTGTCCACCCAGTTCCTGCAAAAGCAGGGCAAGAGCCGCTACGAGCGCCTGGTCGAACTGCCGGCCGCGCGCGGCAAGATCATGGACCGCAACGGCCAGGTGTTGGCCTCCTCGCTGCCGGTGAAGGCGGTGGCCGCCTTCCCGAAAGAAGTACTGAACGCGCCCGACGACAAGCTGGCCGAACTGGCACGCCTGCTCGAGATGCCACTCTCCGAGGTGCGTACCAAGCTCGATCCGAAGCGCAGCTATGTGTACCTGAAGCGCCAGGTCGAGATGGACAAGGTCGAGCAGATCGAGAAGCTCAAGATCGACGGCATCGACACCCGCAAGGAATACAAGCGCTACTACCCGCAGGGCGAAGTGATGACCCACATGGTGGGCTTCACCAACGTCGAGGACAAGGGCCAGGAAGGCATGGAGCTGTTCCACCAGAAGTCCTTGAACGGCGTGCCGGGCAGCCGCCGCGTCATCCGCGACCGCCTCGGCCACATCGCCGAAGACCTGGGCATGTTCCGCGAACCGCACCACGGCAAGGACCTGACCCTGTCGGTCGACAGCAAGCTGCAGTACATCGCCTTCACCAGCGTGAAGAACGCGGTCGAGAAGTTCAACGCCCAGGCCGGCGGCGCCGTGGTGCTGGACGTGCACACCGGCGAAGTGCTGGCGATGGCCAACTACCCGACCTACAACCCGAACGACCGCTCCGGCCTGACCGGCGCGCAGCTGCGCAACCGCGTCATCACCGACACCTTCGAGCCGGGATCGACCCTCAAGCCGGTCACGGTGGCGCTTGGCCTGGAAAAGAAGAAGATCACCCCGGACACCGTGTTCGACACCTCCGGCGGGCGCATCGTCGTGGGCGGCCGCCCGATCCGCGACATGCATCCGAAGGACGCCCTGACGACCAGCGGCATCATCCAGAAGTCCTCGAACGTCGGCACCGTCAAGATCGCCCAGATGCTCGAACCGAAGGACATGTGGGAGCTGTACACCAAACTCGGCTACGGCCAGGCGCCGCGCTTCGGCTTCCCGGGCGCCGTGGCCGGCCGCGTGCGTCCATGGAAATCCTGGAAGCCGATCGAATACGCCAACATGTCCTTCGGCCACGGCCTGTCGGTGTCGCTGCTGCAGCTGGCGCGCTCCTACATGGTGTTCGCGCGCGACGGCGACATCATCCCGCTGTCCTTCCTCAAAGTCACCGAAGAGCCGGTCGGCCAGCAGGTGATCTCGCCCGAGACCGCGGCCAAGGTGCGTACCATGCTGGAATCGGTCGTGGAGCCGGGCGGCACCGCAACGCGCGCCAGGGTGGCCGGCTACCGCGTGGGCGGCAAGACCGGCACCGCCGAAAAGATCGTCAACGGCCGCTACTCGAAGACCGACAACATCGGCTACTTCGTCGGCATCGCGCCGATGTCCAAGCCGCGCTTCGTCATCGCGGTCATGATCGACAACCCGCGCGGGGCCCTGAGAACCGGGGGCAGCGTCGCGGCGCCGACCGCCGCGGACCTGGCCTCGAATGCCTTGCGGGCGGCGAACGTGCCGCCCGACTCATCGATCACCGACATCATCATTCCGGACGAACCGGTAGAGGAGGATTTGTGATGGCGATGAGCCTGAACGACATCTGCCAGTGGATTCGCGCCGCCGCTCCAGGCGGCCGACTCGTTTCCGACTCCCGCCGCGTGGCGCAGGGAGACGTGTTCTTCGCCTATCCGGGCGAAGCCTCGGACGGACGCAGCTACATCGGCGCGGCGCTTGCCGCCGGCGCGGCCGCCGTCGTCTACGAAGAAGAAGGCTACAGCTGGGACGTGGCGCACGACATCGCGCATCTCGGCGTGGCCAATCTGAAGAAGAACGTGGGTCCGATCGCCCACGGCGTGTTGCAGCATCCGGACGCTGGCATGTTCACCGTCGGCGTCACCGGCACCAACGGCAAGACTTCCTGTGCGGTGTGGACCGGGCAGGCGCTGGCGCGCCTGGGCGAGACCGCCGCCGTGATCGGCACCCTGGGTGTCGGCATCGTGAAGAAAGGGGCGGAACCGCAATTCGACGCCACCGGCTACACCACGCCGGACGCCGTGCTGCTGGCGCAGACCCTGGGCGAGCTGCGTGCCCAGGATGTCGGCGCGCTGGCGATCGAGGTCTCGTCCATCGGCCTGGTGCAGGAGCGCGCCGCCGGCATGCACTTCGACGTCGCCATCTTCACCAACCTGACCCGCGACCACCTCGACTTCCACGGCACGATGGAAGACTACGAGGCCGCCAAGCTGAAGCTGTTCGAATGGGAAGGCCTGAAGCATGCCGTGGTCAACCTGGACGACCCGGCCGGCCTGCGCCTGGTGGCGCACCTGCGCACGAACTTCCGGGCGCTGCCGGTGACCGGCTACACGCTCGCGAGCGAGGCCGGGCAGCCGGCCATCGACGGCGTCGCCATCCTGCGCGCCTCGAACATGCGCAGCCGCCACGCAGGCACCGACTTCACGGTCGACAGCCCGGCCGGTACCTCGGTCGTGAAGACCCGTCTGGTCGGCCATTTCAACGTCAGCAATGCGCTGGCGGTGCTGGGCGCGCTGCTGGCCAAGGGCGTATCCTTGAAGAGCGCGGTGGATGCCGTCGAGGCGCTGGCGCCGGCCCCGGGCCGCATGCAGCAGATCGGCGGCCAGGATGCGCCGATGGTCGTGATCGACTACGCGCACACCCCGGACGCGCTGGAAAAGACGCTGCAAGCCCTGCGCCAGGTGGCCGACGAGCGCGGCGGCCAGCTGTGGTGCGTGTTCGGCTGCGGCGGCGACCGCGACCCGGGCAAGCGCCCGCAGATGGGCGCCGTGGCGCAGGCCGCCGACCACATCCTGGTCACCAGCGACAACCCGCGCAGCGAAGAGCCGGCCAGCATCATCGCCCAGGTCGTTGCCGGCATCGAAAAGGAATACCAGGCCGTGGAAGACCGCGCCACCGCGATCCTGCTGGCCGTGAAGAACGCCGGCAAGCAGGATGTGATCCTGCTGGCAGGGAAGGGCCACGAGCCCTACCAGGAAATCAAGGGCAAGAAGCTCCCGTTCTCCGATGCCGACCACGCTTCGCTGGCATTGACCGCGCGGCTCACCATGATGAGGACCCACTGATGCGCGGTACGCTTGCACAACTGGTCGCCGCGATTCCAGGCGCACGGCTCGTGGGCGGCGACGCCGCTTTCGAGGGCGTGTCGACCGACAGCCGCACGGCGCCCGCCGGCGCGCTGTTCGTCGCCCTCAAGGGCGAGACCTTCGATGCGCACAGCTTCCTCGGCCAGGTCGCCGGGCGTGGCGTCGCCGCGGCAGTCATTAACGAAAATGCGGTGCACGCGCTGCCGGAGGGCTGGACCCTGCCTGTGATCGTGGTGCCGGATACCCTGGTGGCGCTGGGCCGCATCGCCAATGCCTGGCGCACGCAGCATGACATCCCGGTGATCGGCGTGACCGGTTCGAACGGCAAGACCACGGTCAAGGAAATGATCGCCTCCATCCTGGCCGCCGCCGTCGGCGAGGACGCCCGCCTGGCGACTCAGGGCAACCTGAACAACGAGATCGGCGTGCCGCTGACCCTGTTCCGCTTGGGGAAAGCGCATCGCGCCGCCGTGATCGAGATGGGCATGAACCATCCGGGCGAGATCGCCCGCCTGGCCGCCATCGCCGCGCCGACGGTCGCCATGGTGAACAACGCCCAGCGCGAGCACCAGGAATTCATGCACACCGTGGAAGCGGTGGCGCGCGAGAACGGCTCGGTGCTGCAGGCGCTGCCGAGCGACGGCGTCGCGGTGTTCCCGGGCGACGACACCTATACCGAGCTGTGGCGCGGCCTGGCCAAATGCGAGGTCCTGACCTTTGGCCTGACCAACGAATGCAACGTCAGCGCCAGCTATACCAGCAACGGTTTTGGTAGCCAGCTGCGTATAACAACGTCATCCCGGCGCAGGCCGGGATCCAATTTCGATGCGCAGCCGACTGCGGATGCTGTATCAGCGGCGGAGGCAAACTTGGATTCCGGCCTGCGCCGGAATGACGATGCTGGGGGCGCAGGCCAGAACATCTTCAGCGTCACGCTGCAGGCGGCCGGTGAGCACAACGTGCGCAATGCATTGGCAGCATTCGCCAGCACGCTGGCGGCGGGCATCCCGGTCGAGGCCATCGTGCGCGGCCTGGAAAGCTTCGCCCCGGTCGGCGGCCGCCTGCAGCGCAAGCAGGCCGCCGGCGGCGCGACCGTCATCGACGACACCTACAACGCGAATCCCGACTCGATGCGCGCCGCGATCGACGTGCTGGCGGCGTATGACGCCCCGCGCATCCTGGTGGTCGGCGACATGGGCGAAGTCGGCACGCAAGGTAAGGAGTTTCACGAAGAAGTCGGTGCTTACGCTCAGGCGCGTGGCATCGAACACGTGCTCGCCACTGGCGAACTGGCCCGTCACATGACGGCGTCGGGAGCACGGCATTACGAGCAGTTCGACGAATTATTGGCAGCACTGGATTCAACACTGGGCGGCAATAGGAAAGCGACTGTGCTGGTGAAGGGCTCGCGCTTCATGAAGATGGAGCGCGCGGTCCAGCACCTGACCGGATCAACTATGAGTAAGGACGCCCACTGACATGCTTCTCTGGCTAGCCCAATATTTTCAGGACTACATCGGTCCGCTGCGCGTGTTCAACTACATCACGTTCCGCGCGGTCTTCGCGACCATCACCGCGATCGCCATCGGCCTGGTCTGCGGCCCGGCCGTCATCCGCAAGCTGACCGCCATGAAGGTCGGCCAGGCGGTGCGCACCTATGGCCCGCAGACCCACCTGGCCAAGCACGGCACCCCGACCATGGGCGGCGTGCTGGTGCTGATCTCGATCGGTGTCTCGACCCTGCTGTGGTGCGACCTGTCGAACCGCCTGATCTGGCCGGTGCTGGTCGTGACCATGGGCTTCGGCGCCGTCGGCTGGGTCGACGACTACCGCAAGGTGGTCTACAAGGACCCGGAAGGCATGCGTTCGGGCGAAAAATACTTCTGGATGTCGCTGATCGGCATCGCATCGGCCCTGTACCTGGCGTTCTCGGTCTCGGCCGCGAACCCGTGGGAAGTGCTGCAGCTGTTCTACGCCTGGGTGCAGTCGGGCTTCTCGATGACCCTGCCTCCTAAAGCAGACCTGATCGTGCCCTTCTTCAAGTCGATCAGCTACCCGCTGGGCGTGTGGGGCTTCATCGCGCTGACCTATTGCGTGATCGTCGGTTCCTCGAACGCGGTCAACTTCACCGACGGCCTGGATGGCCTGGCGATCATGCCGACCGTGATGGTCGGCGCCGCCCTCGGCCTGTTCGCCTATCTCACCGGCAGCGTGACCTATGCAAAGTACCTGTTCATCCCCTACATCCCGGGCGCCGGCGAACTGCTGATCTTCTGCGGCGCGATGGCGGGCGCGGGCCTGGCCTTCCTCTGGTATAACGCGCACCCCGCGCAGATGTTCATGGGCGACGTCGGCGCGCTGGCGCTGGGCGGCGCGCTCGGCACCATCGCCGTCATCGTGCGCCAGGAGATCGTCCTGTTCATCATGGGCGGCGTGTTCGTGGCCGAAACCCTGTCGGTGATCATCCAGGTCACCTGGTTCAAGTACACCAAGAAGCGCTACGGCGCCGGCCGCCGCGTGTTCCTGATGGCGCCGCTGCACCACCATTTCGAACAAAAGGGCTGGAAGGAGACCAAGGTCGTGGTCCGCTTCTGGATCGTGACGATGATGCTGGTCCTTGTCGGCCTGTCCACCTTAAAACTGCGCTGAAGCTACGCTAAAGAATGAACTACGAAGGCAAATCCGCACTGGTGCTGGGCCTGGGTGAATCCGGGCTGGCAATGGCGCAATGGCTGGCCCGTTGCGGGGCGCGCGTGCGCGTGGCCGACACGCGCACCGAGCCGCAGCGCCTGTTCGCCCTGCGCCAGGCGGTGCCGAACGCGGAGTTCGTCGGTGGCGAGTTCGGCGAGTCCCTGCTCGACGGCATGGACTTCGTCGCCGTCAGCCCGGGCCTGGCGCCGGAGCGCGAACTCGCCCAGGTGGCGCCACAGGCGCGCGCGCGCAACATCCCGGTATGGGGCGAGATCGAGCTGTTCGCGCAGGCGCTCGCGCACCTGCGCGCGCAACGCGGCTACACGCCGAAAGTCATCGCCATCACCGGCACCAACGGCAAGACCACGGTGACGAGCCTGACCGGCCTGCTGTGCCGGCGCGCCGGCCTGTCGACCCGCGTGGCCGGCAACATCAGCCCGGCCGCGCTCGACGTGCTGCGTGAATGCCTGGACGGCGAAGACTTGCCGCAGGCCTGGGTGCTCGAGCTGTCGAGCTTCCAGCTGCACACCACCTTCAGCCTGCAGGCCGATGCGGCCACGGTGCTGAACGTGACCCAGGACCACCTCGACTGGCACGGCAGCATGGACGCCTATGCCGCGGACAAGGCGCGCATTTTTGGTTCCGACACGGTGCGCGTGCTGAACCGGAACGACGCGATCGTCATGCGCATGACGGCCGTCGACACGCCAACCTATACCTTCGGTACCGACGAGCCGTCGGATCCGAACAGCTTCGGACTGGTCAACGAACGCGGCGTGCTGTGGCTCGCCAATGCGGTGGCGCTCGACGATGAGCCGCCCAGGAAACTCAAGAAGGGCGAGGTCGCCCCGCCGGTGGAAGTCAGCGTCAGCCGCCTGATGCCGGCCGATGCGCTCAAGATCCGCGGCCTGCACAATGCCTCGAACGCGCTGGCCGCGCTGGCCCTGTGCCGCGCCTGCGGCCTGCCGCTGGCCCCGCTGCTGCACGGCCTGCGCGAGTACGCGGGCGAGCCGCACCGCGTGGAACTGGTCGCGAACATCGACGGCGTCGATTTCTATGACGACAGCAAGGGCACCAATGTCGGCGCGACGGTCGCCGCGCTCGAAGGCCTCGGTAAGGCCTTTGCCGGCGAAGACCAGCAGATCCTCCTGATCGCCGGCGGCGACGGCAAGGGCCAGGACTTCGCGCCGCTGGCATTGCCCGCGTCGCGCTACGTGCGCGCGGTGCTCCTGATTGGCCGCGATGCGCCGGCGGTCCGCGCCGCGATCGAGCCGAGCGGCGTGCCGGTGTTCGATTTGCCTGGCCTGCCGGAAGCGGTGCGCCGCGCCGCCGGCCTGGCGCGCCCAGGAGACGCCGTGCTGCTGTCGCCGGCCTGCGCCAGCCTCGACATGTTCACCAACTACGCGCACCGCGCGCAGGTGTTCGTCGACGCCGTGCGCGAGCTGGCGCTGGAGAAGGGGCAGGAGATCTGATGGCCTTCCAGCTTCCGTTCAAGTTCTCAGGCTCCAGCAGCGATGCAAGCATCGCGGCGCGCAGCCGTCCGTCGAAGATGATGGATTACGACCAGCTGCTGGTCTGGGTCACCGTGCTGCTCATGATGTTCGGCCTGGTGATGGTGTACTCGGCCTCGATCGCGCTGCCGGATTCGCCCAAGTTCGCCTACCTGAACGACAAGAACGAATACTTCCTGTACCGCCAGATGATGTACATCATCGTCTCGATGGTGGCCGCGGCCGTCGTGTTCCAGGTGCCGGTCGCGGTGTGGCAGAAGTACGCGCCGATGATGTTCATCGGCACGCTGTTCCTGCTGGTGATCGTGCTGATCCCGGGCATCGGCGTGTCCGTCAACGGTGCGCGCCGCTGGCTGCCGCTGAAGGTCATGCAGCTGCAACCGTCCGAGATCATGAAGATCGCGGTAGTGCTGTACGCGGCCGATTTCACGGTGCGCAAGCAGGAATACATGCACAAGCTGACCAAGGGCTTCCTGCCGATGATGGTCGCGATCGGACTGGTGGGCGGCCTGCTGCTGCTGGAGCCGGACCTGGGCGCCTTCGGCGTGATCGTCTGCATCGCCATGGGCATCCTGTTCCTGGGCGGGATCAATATCGTCTGGTTCGGGGGCATCGGCGCGCTGCTGGTGCTGATCTTCAGCGCGATCATTGCGCTGTCGCCGTTCCGCCGCGCGCGCATGTTCGCCTACCTCGACCCGTGGGCCGACGGCCATGCGCTGGACAAGGCCTACCAGTTGACGCATTCCCTGATCGCTTTCGGGCGCGGCGAATTCTTCGGCGTGGGCCTGGGAAGCAGCGTCGAGAAGCTGTTCTACCTGCCGGAAGCGCATACCGACTTCATCATGGCCGTGATCGGCGAGGAACTCGGCCTGGTCGGCGTGCTCGTCGTGATCGCGATGTTCTACTGGCTGGTCAAGCGTGCCTTCGACATCGGCCGCCAGGCCATCGCCCTCGACCAGATCTTCGCCGGCCTGGTCGCCAAGGGCGTCGGCATCTGGATCGGCGCGCAGACCTTCATCAACATGGGCGTCAACCTCGGCCTGCTGCCGACCAAGGGCCTGACCCTGCCGCTGATGAGCTTTGGCGGTTCGGGCGTGATGTTCAACTGCATTGGCCTGGCCATCCTGCTGCGGATCGACTACGAGAACCGCGTGCGCATGCGGGGAGGGCGGACATGAGTACGCCAATGAGGAAGCGCCTGATGATCATGGCCGCCGGCACCGGCGGCCACATCTTCCCCGGCATCGCGATCGCGCAGACCATGCGCGCGCGTGGCTGGGAGGTCTCGTGGCTGGGCACCGCCCACGGCATGGAAACCGAGCTGGTGCCGAAGGCCGGCATCCCGATGGACAGCATCGACTTCGCCGGCATGCGCGGCAAGGGCCTGGGCCACACCATCAAGGGCGCCTTCAAGATGCTGGGCGCCTTCGCCGCCTGCCGCCGCTATCTCGGCCAGCGCAAACCCGATGTGGTGCTGGGCATGGGCGGCTACGTGACGGTGCCGGGCGGGATGATGGCGAAGACGCGCAATATCCCGCTGGCCCTGGTGAATGCCGATGCGGCGCTCCTGCTGTCGAACAAGACCCTGGCCCCGATCGCCAGCCGGGTGCTGTTCGGCTTCCCGGCCGATTTCGGCGCGGCGGCCGGCAAGGCGGTCGTCACCGGCAATCCGGTGCGCCAGCAGATCCTCGACCTGCCTCTACCCGCCGCGCGTTTCGCCGGCCGCAGCGGTCCGCTGCGCGTGCTGGTGGTCGGCGGCAGCCTGGGCGCGAAGGTGCTGAACGACAGCGTGCCGGCCGCGCTGGAGAGAATCGACCCGGCAACGCGCCCGATCGTGACCCACCAGTCCGGCAAGAAAAACATCGACGCGCTGCGCGCCGCCTATGCCGCCGCCGGGGTGCAGGCAAACGTGGTCGACTTCATCGACGACATGGCCGCAAGCTATGCGAACGCCGACCTGGTGATCTGCCGCGCCGGCGCCATCACGGTCTCGGAACTGACCGCGGCCGGCGTGGCCAGCGTGCTGGTGCCTTTTGTTGCCAGCACCACCAGCCACCAGCGCGACAACGCGATCTGGATGCACGAACAGAAGGCGGCGGTGCATTTGCCGCAGGGCGAACTGAATCCGCAGCGGCTGGCAAGCCTGCTGCAAACGACAACGCGCGCTGACTGCCTGGCAATGGCGCAGGCGGCGCACAAAGTAGGCAAGCGCGATGCGAACGAGGCAATCGCGCGCGAACTGGAGCAACTGGCCGGGATGAGCAAATAAATGAAACACAAGATCAAGAACATCCATTTCGTCGGCATCGGCGGCAGCGGCATGAGCGGCATCGCCGAAGTGCTGCTCAACCTCGGCTACAACGTGTCGGGTTCCGACCTGTCGAGCAATGCCGCCAGCCAGCGCCTGAGTGAACTGGGCGCCCGCGTGTATACCGGCCACTCGGCCGAACACGTGGTCGGCGCCAACGTGGTCGTGACCTCGACCGCGGTCAACGAAGCCAATCCGGAAGTGGTCGCTGCCCGCGCCGCCAAGGTGCCGGTGGTGCCCCGTGCGATCATGCTCGGCGAACTGATGCGCCTGAAGCGCGGCATCGCGATTGCCGGCACCCACGGCAAGACCACCACCACCAGCCTGGTGGCCTCGGTGCTGGCCCAGGGCGGCCTGGATCCGACCTTCGTCATCGGCGGGCGCCTGACCGCGGCCGGCGCCAACGCCAAACTGGGCTCGGGCGACTACATCGTGGCCGAGGCCGACGAGTCGGACGCCTCCTTCCTGAACCTGACGCCGATGATCGAGGTGATCACCAACATCGACGCCGATCACATGGATACCTACGAGCACGACTTCGAGAAGCTGAAGGCCGCGTTCGTGAACTTCACCCACCGCCTGCCGTTCTACGGCCGGGTGATGATGTGCATCGACGACCCGCACGTGCGCGCCATCCTGCCGCAGGTGACCAAGCCGGTGACGACCTACGGCTTCTCGCCGGACGCCGAAGTGCGCGCCATCGACGCCCACGCCGAAGGCGTGCAGATGCATTTCACGGTGCGCCAGCAGGGCTATCCGGATACCAGGTTCGTGCTGAACCAGCCGGGCATGCACAATGTGCTCAATGCCTGCTCGGCAGTCGCGATCGCGCGCGAGATCGGCATCGACGACGTCTCGACCAACCTGGGCCTGCAGAATTTCAGCGGTGTCGGCCGCCGCTTCACCCGCTACGGCGAAGTGGCCATCCCCGGCGGCGGCAGCTTCACCCTGGTGGACGATTTCGGCCACCACCCGGTCGAGACCGAGGTGACCCTGGCCGCCGCGCGCGCCGCCTATCCGGGCCGGCGCCTGGTGCTGGCCTTCCAGCCGCACCGCTACAGCCGCACGCGCGACCTGTTCGAAGACTTCGTGAAGGTGCTGGCGACCCCGGACGTGCTGCTGCTGGCCGACGTCTACGCAGCCGGCGAAGCGCCGATCGTGGCCGCCGACGGCCGCGCCCTGGCGCGCGCGCTGCGCACCGGCGGCAAGCTGGAACCGATTTTCGTGGAGGCGATCGCCGACATGCCCGCCGCCATCATGAACGTGGCGCGCGACGGCGACGTCGTCCTCACCATGGGCGCCGGTTCGATCAGCGGCGTCCCGCAACAACTGACCAATGCAAAGGCCTGAATCGTGAACGTAACTACTCCCACCTTTGATCCGGCATCCTTCGGCAAGGTCGGCGTGCTGTTCGGCGGCCGCTCCGCCGAGCGCGACGTGTCGATCATGTCCGGCACCGGCGTCCTGAACGCCCTGAAATCGCGTGGCGTCGATGCCCACCCCTTCGACCCGGGCACCCAGAGCCTGGCCGAACTGGCCGAACAGAAGTTCGACCGTGTCTTCATCGCGCTGCACGGCCGCTATGGCGAGGACGGCAGCCTGCAGGGCGCGCTCGAGCAGCTCGGCATTCCCTATACCGGCAGCGGCGTGATGGCGTCCGCGGTCGGCATGGACAAGATCACCACCAAGAAGATCTGGAAGATGGACGAGATCCCGACGCCGGACTACATGGCGATCGATCCGTCCACCGACCTCGACGAAGTCCTGGTCGCGCTCGGCCTGCCGATGATCGTCAAGCCGCCGCTCGAAGGGTCGACCATCGGCATCACCAAGGTGAACAAGGCCGACGAGCTGAAGGCCGCCGTCGACCTGGCCATCGGCTTCGACCCGGTGGTGCTGGCCGAGGAATTCGTCACCGGGCGCGAGTTCACCGTCGCCGTGCTGGGCACCGGCAAGAGCGCGCGCGCATTGCCGATCGTCGAGATCGTGGCCCCGGAAGGCAACTACGACTACCAGAACAAGTACTTCACCGACGACACCCAGTACCACTGCCCGGCGCCGCTGGATGCGGCCCTGACGGAAGAGATCCAGCGCCACGCCGTGAACGCCTACCGCGCGCTCGGATGCGAAGGCTGGGGCCGGATCGACGTGCTGGTGCGCAAGGAAGACATGCGTCCCTTCCTGCTCGAAGTGAACACCTCGCCGGGCATGACCTCGCACTCGCTGGTGCCGATGGCCGCGCGCGCGGTGGGCATCGGCTACGAGGACCTGTGCCTGGAGATCCTGGCCTCCGCCCGCCTGAAAATGGCGAAGAAGGTAGAGGGATAAGAACGCATGTGGCATGACGTCCGCGCCCTCAACGCAACCGCCAGCAGTCTGGTGGCGCTGGTGGTGCTCGCCTGTATCGGGTCCGGCGTGTGGTGGCTGTCGCAGCTCCCCATGTTCTCGCTGCGCGCGGTGACGGTGGAAAGCATGTACCAGCTGCCGCTGCGCCACGTGAACGAACTCACGGTGCGCAACGGCGTGATCGGCAAGATCCGCGGCAACTTCTTCACCACGGACCTGGAAGGGGTGCGGGCGACGTTCGAGACCGTGCCCTGGGTGCGGCGCGCCACGGTGCGCCGCGAATGGCCGGACCAGCTGATCGTCGAGGTGGAAGAGCACGAGGCGCTCGGCACCTGGGGCGAGGATGGCCGCCTGCTGTCGGTCAAGGGCGACGTGTTTACCGCCAACCTGGCCGAGGCCGACGACGACCACGAGCTGCCGGCCTTCAGCGGCCCGCGCGGCAGCGAGAAGGAAGTGCTGGCCCGCTTCACCGAACTGCGTTCGCTGTTTGCGCCGGTACAGCTGGCGCCGATGGCGCTGTCGCTGTCCGACCGGTATGCCTGGACCGTGAAGCTGGACAACGGCATGAGCGTGGCCTTGGGGCGCGAGCAGGACAAGGACACGCTGAAGAAGCGCGTGCAGCGGCTGGTGGGCGTCTACCCGCAGCTGGTCGCGCGGCTGCAGGAAGGACGCATCGACACCATCGACATGCGCTACCCGAACGGCCTGGCGCTGTCCTCGGCGGCGCTGGCGGTGCCGGATGACGTGACCAAGCCGGTGAAGCCGGCAAAGAAAAAACCGAATCAACCCAACAAAACAACCAAGCAAACATAAGCAGGCAACAGCAATGACTAAAGACGCGAAGAACCTGATCGTCGGCCTCGACATCGGCACCTCGAAGGTGGTGGCGGTCGTGGCCGAAGTGATGTCCGACGGACGCCACGAGGTGATCGGCCTCGGTCAGCACGAGTCGAAAGGATTGAAGAAGGGCGTGGTCGTGAACATCGAGGCCACCGTCGAGTCGATCCAGCGCGCGCTCGAGGAAGCGGAGCTGATGGCCGACTGCAAGATCCGCAACGTCTATGCTGGCATCGCCGGCAGCCATATCCGTTCGTTCAATTCGAGCGGCATGGTTGCGATCAAGGACAAGGAAGTCACCGCCACCGACGTGGCGCGCGTGATCGAGACCGCCAAGGCGGTCAACATCCCGACCGACCAGCAATTGCTGCACACGGTGCCGCAGGAATTCATCGTCGACAACCAGGAAGACGTGCGCGAGCCGATCGGCATGAGCGGCATCCGCCTGGAAGTGCGCGTGCACATCGTCACCGGTGCGGTATCCGCGGTCCAGAATATTGTAAAGTGCGTGCGCCGTTGCGGGCTCGAGGTTTCGGACCTGATCCTGCAGCCGATTGCCTCGGCCGACTCCGTGCTGACGGTCGACGAAAAGGAACTGGGCGTGGTCCTGATCGACATCGGCGGCGGCACCACCGACATCGCCGTGTACGCGGATGGCGCGATCCGCCACACCGCCGTGCTGCCGATCGCCGGCGACCAGATCACCAGCGACATCGCGATGGCGCTGCGCACGCCGACCGGCGAAGCCGAGGACATCAAGATCCGCTACGGCGTGGCCAAGCAGGTGCTGGCCGACCCGGGCGAGACGCTCGAGGTGCCGGGGCTGGGCGACCGCGGACCGCGCGCGCTGTCGCGCCAGGCGCTGGCGGCCGTGATCGAGCCGCGCGTCGAAGAGCTGTTCGCGATGGTGCACACGGTGGTGCGCGAGTCGGGCTACGAGGGCGTGCTCTCGTCGGGCATCGTGCTCACCGGCGGCAGCTCGATCATGCCCGGCATGATCGAGATGGCCGAAGACATTTTCCTCAAACCGGCGCGCCTCGGCACGCCGGATTACCGCGGCCAGCTGGCCGACGTCGTGCGCAGCCCACGCTACGCCACGGTGCTCGGCCTGCTGCTGGAAGCGAAGAAGCAGTACCTGCGCGGACACATCGTCACGCGTCAGGATGGTTCGGTGAAGGCAGTGTGGCAGCGCATGAAGGAATGGATAGCGGGGAACTTCTAAAAGCGAGAGCAGGGATTAACAGTCGGGCAAGACGTGAATTTTTTCAGTACGTCAGCAACAAAGCGTTCACGGGTAAAGATTTTTTAAATACAATCGCTACTTCCGGTTTCAGGGCTCTGCCAGGGGCCTGGCTCCAGCCTTGAAACGGAAGCGGCAACTTGAAAATTGGGAGTTCGATATGGAGTTCGATATGGTCGATAACGCAGCACTGGGAACCGTTATCAAAGTTGTCGGCGTCGGCGGCGCCGGCGGCAACGCGGTTCAGCACATGATCAACAAGGGTGTGTCCGGTGTCGAGTTCATCGCCGCAAACACGGATGCGCAGGCACTTGCCGTTTCGAGCGCAAACAACATCATCCAGATCGGCGAGTCCGGCCTGGGCGCGGGCATGCGTCCGGAAGTGGGCCGCCAGCTCGCCGAGCAGTCGCGTTCGCGCATCGAAGATGCGCTGCGCGGCGCGCATATGGTCTTCATCGCCGCCGGCATGGGCGGCGGCACCGGCACCGGCGCCGCGCCGATCGTCGCCGAAGTGGCCAAGACCATGGGCGCACTGACCGTTGCCGTGGTTTCCAAGCCGTTCTCCTACGAAGGCGACAAGTGCATGCAGGTCGCCGAAGCGGGCCTGGAAGAGCTGACCAAGCACGTCGACTCCCTGATCGTCATCCTCAATGAAAAGCTGGAAGACATCTACGAAGACGAATCGATGCTCGACTGGATGAAGCACGCCGACGACGTCCTGAACAACGCCGTCGCCGGTATCGCCGAGATCATCAACGTGCCGGGCCACATCAACGTCGACTTCAACGACGTGAAGACCATCATGAGCGAGCAGGGCAAGGCCATGATGGGCACCGCGACCGCGTCGGGCGTGGACCGTGCGCGCATCGCCGCCGAGCAGGCCGTGGCGTCGCCGCTGCTGGACGGCATCGACCTGTCGGGCGCCAAGGGCGTGCTGGTCAACGTGACCGCAAGCCGTGGCCTGAAAGGCAAGGAGATCAAGGAAGTCATGGCCGCCGTGCGCGCCTTCGCGGCGCCGGACGCCTCGATCGCACAGGGCATCGCCTATGACGACGCGATGGGCGACGAGCTGCGCGTGACCGTGGTCGCGACCGGCCTGGGCAAGAACAAGAAGATGCAGCTGGTGCAGCCGCAGCAGATGCTCAAGACCGGCACCTACAACGCCCCGGTGATGGCCGGCGCCTCGACCGTGGCCGGCGGCCTGACCATGGGCCACGCAGGCGGCGACGCCATGGGCGGCATGAAGCAGCCGGCCGTGTGGCGCCGCGAGCAGGCATCCGAGCAGGTGCAGGCAATGCAGCGCAACGGCGTCGAGACCTACGACATCCCGGCCTTCCTGCGCAAGCAGGCTGACTGATTCAGGATTAGCTGAATAAAGAAGGGCCAGCGCGAGCTGGCCCTTTTTCTTTAGGTGCGCGCACCAAGCAGTTTCCTTTCGCCGCTATCCGATGAGTCGTCATCCCGGCGCAGGCCGGGATCCAATTTTTCTCGCGTACCGCTACGGCAAGCGTTTGTAGCGGCGGCTCGAACTTGGATTCCCGCCTGCGCGGGAATGACGGTTCTATAGCTAACGGTGAAAGCGGAGATAAGCTCAACGCGTCTTCTGCAAGGACCGCCCACATCGGCGATAATTGCCAGATTCTCAAAACTGAAGGAGCACACCCCATGACCATCCAGATCGGCGACCGCCTGCCGGAAGGCACCCTGTCGGAATTCATCGAAACCGAAACCGCCGGCTGCTCGCTGGGCCCGAACACCTTCCAGGTTGCTGAACTGGCGAAGGGCAAGAAGATCGTCATCTTCGGCCTGCCGGGCGCCTACACCCCGACCTGCTCGGCCCAGCACGTGCCGGGTTTCGTGAAGAATGCCGAGGCACTGAAAGCCAAGGGCGTGGACGAGATCTGGTGCATCTCGGTGAACGACGCCTTCGTGATGGGCGCCTGGGGCCGCGACCAGAAGGCCACCGGCATCGTGCGCATGATGGCCGACGGTAACGCCGACTACTCCAAGGCCCTGGGCCTGGATGCCGATTTCTCGAAGCACGGCATGGGCACCCGCTGCAAGCGCTACTCGATGCTGGTCGAAGACGGCGTCGTCAAGCAGCTGAACGTGGAAACCGCCGGCTTCGAAGTCTCGAGCGCCGAAAAGATGCTGGAACAACTGGGCTAAACTGCCCGTTACCCTGTGCAAACGGCGCTGCGGCGCCGTTTTTCAATCATGATCATCAACGCCGAATCTCCTGACCAGCCCGAAGTGCGGGCCATGCTGGACCAGCTCGATGCCTACTGTGCGTCGCTGTACCCGCTTGAGTCCAACCACCTGATGGACATTGCCTCGCTGCTGGCCGGCGACGTGCTGTTCCTGGTCGCGCGCGACGTGACAGGAGCGGCGGTCGGCTGCGCGGCGCTCGCCAATCGCGGCGCCTATGGCGAAGTCAAATGCATGTATGTCGAGGAAGCAGGCCGCGGCCGCGGCATCGGCAGCAAGCTGCTGGAGCAATTGGTGATGTTCGCGCGCATGTCGGGACTGCAGGTCCTGAGGCTGGAAACCGGTATCCACCAGCCCGAAGCGATCGCCCTGTACGAGCGGATGGGCTTCGTGCGCCGCGACGCCTTCGGCGACTACCGGCCCGACCCCTTGAGCCTGTTCATGGAAAAGCACTTGTGAAGCGGCCCGCCGGCAACCTGTACAGCATCTACGCGATGGTGCTGGCCGTGTTCATGTTCGCGCTGATGGACACGGTGATGAAGGTACTCTCGCAGAGTTACCCGGCGATCCAGGTGGCCGCGCTGCGCTCGCTCACCTCGCTGCCGCTGATCGTCGTCTACGTCGGCATCAAGGTCGGCTACGGCGACATCTTCCGCATCCGCTGGCCGCTGCATATCCTGCGCGCGGTGCTCGGCATTGCCATGCTCAGCTTCTTCGCCTTCGGCATCCGCAAGCTGTCGCTGGCCGAGGCCTACACGATCTTCTTCATCGCGCCGGCGATCATCACAGCGCTCTCCGTATGGTTCCTGAAGGAGCGCGTCGACGTACCCCGCTGGATCGCCATCGGGGTTGGACTGTGCGGCGTGCTGGTGGTGCTGCGCCCGAGCGGCGCCGGCTTCCTCACCATCGGCGGCCTGGCCGTGCTGGGGGCGGCCGCGATGTACGCGGTCTCGGCGATCACGGTCGGCATCCTGGCCAGGACCGACCGCAGCGAGCACATGGTGTTCTGGCTGATGGTCATGATGTCGATCGGCGCCGGGCTGCTGGCGGCGCCGGGCTGGGTCGGGATGCGGATGAGCGACATTCCGCTGTTGCTGGGCCTGGCCTTGAGCGGCTTCATCGGCCAGCTGGCCATCACCGAAGCCTTCGCCAAGGGGGACGCCTCGAGCGTGGCGCCCTTCGAGTACACGGCCCTGGCCTGGGCGGTCGGCCTCGACTGGATGCTGTGGCAAACCCTGCCGGACGGCTGGACGGTGGTGGGCGCGGCGATCATCATCGGCAGTGGTATGTATCTGATTCGCCACGAAAAAGTGCACGTGGAGTCGGATCATCCGTAAGGACGGCATGGCCTCAGCGGGCCGATAAGCGCTGGGCTATAATCGCCGGATGCTGAAACAACGAACCATCAAACAGGTCGTCCGCACCACCGGTGTCGGCGTCCATTCGGGCACCAAGGTCGAACTGACCCTGCGTCCGGCGCCGCCGGGCGCCGGCATCACCTTCCGCCGCGTCGATTACGACCCCATCGTCGCCATTCCGAGCGCGGCCGACGTGGTCGGCGAGACCCGCATGGCCACGGTCCTGATCAAGGATAACGCGCGCGTCTCCACCGTCGAGCACCTGATGTCGGCTTGCGCCGGCCTCGGCATCGATAACCTGACCGTGGACGTGACGGCCGAAGAGATCCCGATCATGGACGGCTCGGCGGCTTCCTTCGTGTTCCTGCTGCAGCAGGCCGGCCTGGAAGAGCAGGACGCGCCGAAGCGGTTCATCCGCGTGCTGAAGGACGTCGAGATCCGCCAGGGCAGCGGCAACAACGAGAAGTGGGCGCGCCTGTCGCCCTACGACGGCTTCAAGCTCGACTTCTTCATCGAATTCAACCACCCGGCCGTGGACGGCACCATGCAGCGCGCCTCGGTGGATTTCGGCGACGTCTCCTACGTGCACGACGTGGCGCGGGCGCGCACCTTCGGCTTCATGCAGGACGTGGAAACCCTGCGCGGCATGGGCCTGGCGCGCGGCGGTTCGCTGGAGAACGCGATCGTGATGGACGAGTACCGCATCCTGAATGCGGACGGGCTGCGCTACGAGGACGAGTTCGTGCGCCACAAGATCCTCGACGCGATCGGCGACCTGTATATCGTCGGCCACCCGCTGCTGGCCAGCTACACGGCCCACAAGTCGGGCCATGCGCTCAACAACGAGCTGCTGCGCAAGCTGTTGGCGACGCCGGATGCCTACGAGTGGGTGGAGTTCGATTCGCTGAGCGAGGCGCCGCCGTCCTACCTGCGGCAGATGACGCGGGAGTGGGCGCAGATGTGATTCTGTGGTGCACGCCCAGTCTTATGGCGTGCATGCAGAAATTGGGTTCCGGCCTTCGCCGGAACGACGGTTTTTAGGGCGGTGGAGTAAACGATAGTTACTTGTTGCCACTAGCAGTAGTACGTCGTACCGGCGAAGGCCGGTACCCAAGTTAGCGGCAAACCGCTAGCGTGTCGTTTAGCCAAAGAAGCAAAGAACTACTTCCGCCTCTCCGCCAACCTCCTCAACGCCGCCACCAGATCCTTGTTCTGGCTGGTATCCTCCAGCGACTCGGCCAGTTCCTCGAAGGCCTGCACCGCCGTCTTCGGCAGCTCCAGGGTGCGCATCTGCGGCTTGTCGTCCGGCATGGCGCGCGCCACCTGCACCTTCAGCTTGACCGATTCCACCGCCCAGCCGCGCTGCGCCAGCGCCGACTGCAGCTTGGGCAGCATCTGCTTCATCCTTGCCGCAACGGCCGAACTCGGCACGGCCAGCACCAGCACCCCGTCCTGGAACGAGATCACGTCGGTATTGCCGGCCATGACGGGCAGGATGGCGGCGCAGTCGGACTGCAGGCGCGCCATCCGCATCGCGGCGGGCAGGAGGCTGGCCATGCGGTCGTTCTTGCGCAGGAAATCCGTCGCGACGATCGAGGTCTGCCGGTTCTTGGTACCGTAGATATGCACTGGTAAACAGGGACAGGAAAAAGGGAGAAGAAGAGCGGGTTCGCTATGCCCGCAACATACCATATTCGCCGCCCGTGCGCGGGCGAAGGGCCCTGGGAACGTGGCGCGTGGTGCACGCGCAGTGCAATTTGATAACATTCTGCTGTTCAGCAGCCTTGTTATCCTGCCCAATGACCCCAAGTGTGGCCGGATCGCATGATAAAATCAGTAGCTTTTTGCCATAGGCGGTCTGCGGCGGCTAGTATGTACAAGCCACCCCTGGCTCTTTTTGCGGCGTAATTTTCTAGAACACAGCAATGTCATTCCTGACCCAGATTTTCGGCAGCCGTAACCAGCGTCTGCTCAAGCAATACCAAAAGACCGTGCGTCAGATCAACGCGCTCGAGCCCCAGATGGAAAAGCTGTCTGACGCCGAACTGCAAGCCAAGACGCCCGAATTCAAGGATCGCCTGGCCAAGGGCGCGACGCTCGACGACATCCTGCCGGAAGCCTTCGCGGTCTGCCGCGAAGCCGCCAAGCGCGTCATGAAGATGCGCCATTTCGATGTCCAGCTGATCGGCGGCATGGTCCTGCACGAGGGCAAGATCGCCGAAATGGGCACCGGCGAGGGCAAGACCCTGATGGCGACCCTGCCGGTCTACCTGAACGGCCTGTCCGGCAAGGGTGTGCACGTCATTACGGTCAACGATTACCTGGCCCAGCGCGATGCCGAATCGATGGGCCGCCTGTACGGCTGGCTCGGCCTCACGACCGGCGTGAACCTGTCGCAGCTCGACCACGACAGCAAGCAGAAGGCCTACGCTTCGGACATCACCTACGGCACCAACAACGAATTCGGCTTCGACTACCTGCGCGACAACATGGTCTACGACGTGCGCGAACGCGTGCAGCGCAGCCTGAACTTCTCGGTGGTCGACGAGGTCGACTCGATCCTGATCGACGAAGCCCGTACCCCCCTGATCATCTCCGGCCAGGCCGAGAACCACACCGACCTGTACCACCGCCTGAACGCGCTGCCGCCGCTGCTGACCCAGCAGGTCGGCGAAGAGACCCCGGACGGCAAGGGCAAGATCGAAGTCCCGGGCGACTACACCAAGGACGAGAAAGCGCACACCGTGCTGCTGACCGAAGCCGGCCACGAAAAGGCCGAGGCCATCCTGACCGAATGGGGCCTGCTGCCGGAAGGCGCTTCGCTGTACGACGCCGCCAACATCACCCTGATCCACCACCTGTACGCGGCGCTGCGCGCCCACGTCCTGTACCACAAGGACCAGCACTACGTGGTGCAGAACAACGAGGTGGTGATCGTCGACGAATTCACCGGCCGCCTGATGACGGGCCGCCGCTGGTCCGACGGCCTGCACCAGGCCGTGGAAGCCAAGGAAGGCGTGCGCATCCAGAACGAGAACCAGACCCTGGCCTCGATCACCTTCCAGAACTACTTCCGCATGTACAGCAAGCTGGCCGGCATGACCGGTACGGCCGACACCGAAGCCTACGAATTCCAGGAAATCTACGGCCTCGAGACCGTGGTCGTCCCGCCGAACAAGCCGTCGCAGCGCAAGGACCGCCAGGACCAGGTGTACAAGTCGGCCGAAGAGAAGTACAACGCGATGCTCAACGACATCCGTGACTGCTACGAGCGCGGCCAGCCGGTGCTCGTGGGTACCACCTCGATCGAGAACTCGGAACTGCTGTCCGGCATCCTGAACAAGGCGAACCTGCCGCACAACGTGCTGAACGCCAAGCAGCACGCTCGCGAAGCGGAAATCATCGCGCAGGCGGGCCGTCCGAAGATGATCACCATCGCCACCAACATGGCGGGCCGCGGTACCGACATCGTCCTGGGCGGCAACGTCGAGAAGCAGATCCAGCTGATCGAAGCCAACGACGCGCTGTCGGACGCCGACAAGGAAGCGCAGTCCAAGGTGCTGCGCGACGAATGGCAGTCGCTGCACGACCACGTGGTGGGTGCCGGCGGCCTGCACATCATCGGTACCGAGCGCCACGAGTCGCGCCGGGTCGATAACCAGCTGCGCGGCCGTTCGGGCCGCCAGGGCGACCCGGGCTCCTCGCGCTTCTACCTGTGCCTGGACGACCCGCTGCTGCGCATCTTCGCCGGCGACCGCGTGCGCGCGATCATGGAACGCCTGAAGATGCCGGAAGGCGAGCCGATCGAGGCGGGCATCGTGACCCGCTCGATCGAGACCGCCCAGCGCAAGGTCGAGGCCCGCAACTTCGACATCCGCAAGCAGCTGCTGGAATACGACGACGTCGCCAACGACCAGCGCAAGGTGATCTACACCCAGCGTAACGAACTGCTGGAATCGGTCGACATGGCCGAGCTGATCGCTTCGCTGCGCGTGGGCGTGTTCACCGACCTGGTGCGCCAGTACGTCCCGGCCGAGTCGGTCGAGGAGCAGTGGGACATCCCGTCGCTGGAATCGGTGCTGGCCGCGGAGTGGGGCTTGAGCCTGCCGCTGCAGAAGATGCTGGTCGACGAGCCGAACCTGAACGACGACGACATCCTCGAGCACGTGCTGAAGGCGGCCGCGGAGTCCTACGACACCAAGGTGGCGGTGGTCGGCAAGGAATCCTTCGGCGGCTTCGAGCGCAACGTCATGTTGCAGAGCCTGGACACCCACTGGCGCGAACACCTCGCGGCGCTGGACCACCTGCGCCAGGGCATCCACCTGCGCGGCTACGCCCAGAAGAACCCGAAGCAGGAATACAAGCGCGAAGCCTTCGAGCTGTTCAGCGACATGCTGGACCGTATCAAGAACGAAGTGATCCGCACCGTCATGACGGTCCGTATCCAGACCCGCGAGGAAGTGGAGGCGGCCGAAGCGGCGATGGCGGCGCAGGTGGCGCAGCTGGAAAACATCAACTTCCAGCACGCCGACTTCAACCCGTCAGCCGCGCCGGAAGAGCTGCTCAACCCGAACCCGGTGCGCGCCGATTCGGCGGCGGTGGCGGCGGAAGACCACAACACCTACCTGGGCATGAAGGTCGGCCGCAACGATCCGTGCCCGTGCGGTAGCGGGAAGAAGTTCAAGGCGTGCCACGGCAAGCTGGCGTAAGCTGCTTCAGCGTGTAAACGGAAACGGCCGGACTGATGTCCGGCCGTTTTTTTATATTTGCGTGATGCTTGGGAACTTGGGTCCCGGCCTGCGCCGGGACGACGTTGTTTCAATGTGTATGAATGGCAAGCGGTTCGATTCCTGCCGCTGACCTAAAGACCGTCATCCCGGCGAAGGCCGGGATCCAATTTGGCGTAATCAGACGTAGCGCCGATGGAAGCGGGTGCCCAAGCGCGTCAGCACCTCATACCCGATCGTCCCCGCCAGCGCCGCCACCTCGTCCACCGGCTGGTGCGCACCCATCAGCTCGACTTCCGAACCCGGCGCCACGCGCTCCGGCGCGATCCCGGTCACGTCCAGCGTGATGCTGTCCATCGACACCCGCCCCGCGATCGGCACCTTGACGCCGTCCACGAAGGCAAAGCCGCGTCCCGACAGCGAACGCAGCCAGCCGTCGGCATAGCCCACCGCGATGGTGGCGATGCGCTGCTCGCCGGTGCAGGCGTGGTGCGCGCCATAGCCCACCACGGCGCCATCGCAGACGCTGCGCACCTGCACCACACGTGCATGCAGCGACACCGCCTGCCTGAGCGGATTCGGCATGCCCGGCTGCGGATTGATGCCGTACAGCGCCGCACCGGGGCGCAGCAGGTCGTAGTGATAGGCGGAACCCAGGAACACGCCCGAGGAATTGGCCAGGCTGGCCGGTACGCCCGGGAACAGCTGGCGTAGCTCCTCGAAGCGGCGCCGCTGCGCCTCGTTCAAGGGGTGCAGGGGCTCGTCCGCGCAGGCCAGGTGGCTCATCACGAGGGTGGGGCGCACGCCCGCCAGCCAGTCGCGGTCCTTGGAGAGCGCCAGCAGGTCTTCCGGCGCCAGGCCCATGCGCGACATGCCGGTGTCCAGCTGGATCGCGGCCGGCAGCTCGCGGTCGAGGGTGCGCGCCAGCGCGCGCCATTCCTGGATTTGCCCGGGATCGTTCAGCACCGGCCGCAGGTCGTACTCGAAGCAGTCCTTCGTCGTGCCCGGCGGTGGCCCGTGCAGCACGTAGATCGCGCAATCCTCGGGCACCAGCTGGCGCAGGCGAATGCCTTCCTCCAGGTGGGCGGTGAAGAAGGTCTTGCAGCCTTCGAGCGCCAGCGCGGGCGCCACCTGTTCCATGCCGAGCCCGTAGGCGTCGGCCTTCATGACGGCCGCGCAGGCGCCCTTGGTCTTCCCGGACAGCAGCCGGTAATTGTCACGGATCGCGCCCAGGTCGACCGTCAGCCGCGCCCCGGCGCGGGACGCATCCACAGAATCCACCATCGACGCGTCAGGCCTTGACCAGTTCGGGCGAAGCACCGCGCTGCGGGGTGCCGGCGTAGCGGAATACCGCCAGGTCGTCGGCGCGGATGGCCGGCTTCTTGCCGCTGACCAGGTCGGCGATCACGCTGGCCGAGCCGCAGGCCATGGTCCAGCCCAGGGTGCCGTGGCCGGTGTTGGTGAACAGGTTGCGCAGCGGGGTGGCGCCGACCACCGGGGTGCTGTCCGGGGTCATCGGGCGCAGGCCGGTCCAGAAGGATGCCTGGCGGGTGTCGCCGGCGCCCGGGAACAGGTCGTTGACCACCATTTCCAGGGTTTCGCGGCGCGCCGGGTTCAGAACCTGGCTGTAGCCCGCGATCTCGGCCATGCCGCCCACACGGATACGGTCTTCGAAACGGGTCACGGCGATCTTGTAGGTCTCGTCCAGGATGGTCGACACCGGCGCACGGCTCGCGTCCGTGATCGGCACGGTGATCGAGTAGCCCTTGAGCGGGTAGACCGGCAGCGTGAACTGGTGCTTGAGCAGCAGGCGCGAGTAGCTGCCCAGCGCCAGCACGTAGCGGTCGGCCATGAGCAGGCCCTTGTCGGTGCGCACGCCGGTGATCTGGTCGCCGGCGATGTCGAGGGCCTGGATATCGGTGTCGAACTCGAAGCGCACGCCCAGGTCGCGCGCCATCGCAGTCAGGCGGGTGGTGAACATCTGGCAGTCGCCGGTCTCGTCGTTCGGCAGGCGCAGGCCGCCCACCAGGGTGCCGTGCGAGCCCAGCGCCGGCTCGGCCTTGCCGAGGTCGTGGCCGAGCAGCAGTTCATAGTCGACGCCGGCGTCCTTCAGGACTTCGATGTCCTTGCCCGCGCTTTCCAGCTGCTGCTGGGTGCGGAACAGCTGGATCGTGCCCAGGCTGCGGCCTTCGTATTCGATGCCGGTGTCGGCGCGCAGTTCGCGGATGCAATCGCGGCTGTACTCGGCCAGGCGCACCATGCGCTCCTTGTTGACGGCATAGCGGTCGGCGGTGCAGTTGCGGTACATCTGCCACATCCACTGCAGCTGGAACAGCGAGCCGTCCGGACGGATCGCCAGCGGCGCGTGCTTCTGGAACAGCCACTTCGCGGCCTTCAGCGGGATGCCCGGCGCCGCCCACGGCGAGGCATAGCCCGGCGAGATCTGGCCGGCGTTGGCAAAACTCGTCTCCAGGGCAGGGCCGGGTTGACGGTCGATGACGGTGACGTCGTGGCCTGCCTTGGCCAGATAGTATGCGGTGGTCACGCCGACCACGCCGCTGCCCAGTATGAGAACGCGCATGATGTGCCTAGTTCCTGAAGTAAAAGAAGCCGGATTTAGAAAAGATTGCCATGATACAGGTGGTGGTGAAATAATGGTTCCTGTTATTACACACGTTTTCAGTGAAACTTCATGCGCGTCCAGAAGAACTCCCACCGCGTCCTCGACAAGATCGACCTGCATATCCTGTCGATTCTCCAGGACGACGCGCGCATCGTCATGAAAGACCTGGCCGAGCAGGTCGGGCTGTCGCTGACGCCCTGCATCGAACGGGTCAAGCGCATGGAGCGCGACGGCGTCATCGCCGGCTACCATGCGCGCATCAATCCCCAGGCCATGGGCCTGCAAATCCTGGTGTTCGTCGAAATCACCCTGCACCAGAAATCCGAACAAGCATTCGACCGCTTCCGGCGCGCGATGCTCGGCATTCCCGAGGTAATGGAGTGCCATCTCGTATCTGGTGACTTCGACTACCTGATCAAGGCCCGCATTCCGGAAATGTCGGAATACCGCCGCCTGCTGGGCGAGATCCTGCACGTGGCCGATGCCGGCCAGTCGAAGAGCTATGTGGTGATGGAAGAGCTGAAGGAAACGCTGGCGCTGTCGATTCCGCGCTGAACAGCGCCGCGCCCAAGCGCATGCCGAAGAAAAAAGCGGCATGCGCGTCTGCCATGATATGGATCGCGCATGCCGGGGAGGACGCTTACCAGACCATCTTGTTCCAGGTGTTGTCGCCGACGACGCCGTCGGCGCTCAATCCTTTCGAGGTCTGGAAGTTTTTCACGGCGGTCGCCGTGGCCGGGCCGAAGGCGCCGTCCACCGTGATGCCGGCGCCGCTCTCGTTGAGCTGGCTCTGCACCGCGCGCACCTTGGCGCCCGAGTCGCCCTGCTGGGTAAGGATGGTCAGCGCCGGCCAGGTGGCGTTGCCGACGATGCCGTCCGCGCCCAGGGCGTGCGAGGACTGGAAGTTCTTCACCGCGTTCTGGGTCGTGGTATCGAACGTGCCGTTCACGGTGAGCGTGTAGCCCCATTGCTGCAGCAGGTACTGGATGGTGCGCACGCGCTCGCCCGTGTTCCCGTACTGGACCAGCGGCCAGGTGGTGGTGGTGCCGCCGCCCGAGGTGCTGCCGGCCACCAGCGATTTGTAACGCGGCCAGTCCCAGCCCGAGCCCGGGTCGGTATGGCTCTGGCTGGCGTAGTTGACGTGGCCCTTGACGTTGTACAGCGAGTCCGATGGTACGGCGCTCCAGCCGCTGCTGCCGTCATACACCTTCTGCGCCAGGCCACGCGAGGCGAGGATGTCCTTGGTCAGCGCCGCCGAGGCGTTGTACATCGCGGTGGTGTACCAGGCGGACGGGTTGGCGATGTAGCCCTCGTGCTCGATGCCGATGGTGTAGCCGTTCGAGTTCCCGACGTGCCAGGCCTTGTCGGCCTCGCGCACCATCTGCGTCACCTGGCCGTCCGAGGAGCGGATCACGTAGTGGGCGCTGACGCCGGCGCTGCAGTTCTGGAACCAGGAGATCGAGCCGGCGTAGGAGCCCTGGGTGGTGTGCACGGTCACGTGGCTGACCGAGGCGGTGCGGGCGGAATAATTGCAGCTGGCGGCCGGGTTCCAGATGGCCGGCGGATAGTCGGTCGAGGCAAGCGCCGGCTGGGCCGACGCGATCAAACACAGGCCTGCGAGGAGCCTGGCAAATGAGCCGTGCATCATGTTCTTCATGGATGTTGTCTCCGTATTCTGCTTCGTTATTATTTATTCGGGGTGTCGACGAAATCCGGCGCCGAAATCTTCGGATCGGGCGTGCCGGTTTCCACGGTGATGCGGCGCGCGGACAGCTTGCGCAGCCGCTCCTTGCCGTAGGCTTTCTCCATCTCGACGTGCTTCTGGTCGATCTCGAACTTGTCGCTGCGCCGGCCCTGGCGGATCGCGGTCAGCACTTCATAGCTGTAGATCTTTGCGATCTCGGGCTGCGGGATGCCGCTGTAGCGGGCCACCGCGCTTTCCCAGTCCGCGAGCGGGAAGCCCTTGTTCTTGCGGGCGCCGTAGTGGGCGAGCAGGGCGGCGGCGGCACGGATGTTGGAACGCGTGTCCGAGGCCGCCTGTTCCGGCGTGACGCGGATCAGGGCCGCGCCTTCGCGCAAGGAGTGGCCGAAGTGATTGTCGTCGCGCAGGCCCATGATGCCGTAGCTGATCGGCATGCCTTCATGCGACTCGACTTCGACCTCGGGCTCGCCGTTTTTCTTGAGCTGCCCCTTCGGGACATGCGGATGCCAGCGCGTTTCGGCGTAGGCGATCGATTGCAGCAGTTCGACCGGCACGTTGAATTCGTTCGAGGCTTCCCGGAAGTACTGCTTGTACTGCTTTGCCGACACGGTCAGCTCGGCCTGCTTGCCGTCGGCGAGCGCGAGCGGTGCTGCCGCCGTTCCAAGGATTGCTGCACATAGCGCGGCCAGCAGCCGCAGCTTGACGCTTTGCTTCATTGTTGTCTCCAGTGTTGTTTGAATAGCTCCGGCACGGGGCCGGAAGGCTGCCTGGAAGGACGCAACAACATGCTGTTTCCAGGCCTGTCGAGTATATGCATACTCCAGGTCGAGAAACGGTAAGAGTTTGATTTAAAACAATATTTCTGCAGAAATGAATCGTGCTCAATGCGCCACTAAAAGTCGGACCATACACACAGATTAAGAGGGTGTAAGCGGGGGTTATCGGTTTATGCGCGCGGCATGAAAGCGGGCGTGACACCCTGGCTGGACAGGCCTGCTCGCCCTAGCCGCCGCTGGCAGTACAATATCGGATTACCTATCTTTTCTTTTAAGAGATCGCCATGGCCGTCAATTCCCCCCTGCCAGTCGCAGCCGACCTGAAACCCGTCAACGGCATCGAGATCGGCTTTGCCGAAGCCGGTATCAAGAAGCCCAACCGCAAGGACCTGCTCGTGATGAAGCTGGCCGAAGGTGCGACCGTGGCCGGCGTCTTCACCACCAACCGCTTCTGCGCCGCGCCGGTCCAGGTGAGCAAGGCCAACCTGGCTGCCGTCGCGGATGGCGGCAAGCCGATCCGCGCGCTGGTGGTCAACACCGGCAACGCCAACGCCGCCACCGGCGAACAGGGCCTGGCCAACGCGCAGGCCACCTGCGCCGAGGTGGCGAAGCTGCTCGGCCTGGACGCGCAGCAGGTACTGCCGTTCTCCACCGGCGTGATCCTCGAGCAGCTGCCGATCCAGAAGATCGTTGCCGGCCTGCCGGCCGCCGTGTCGAACCTGAAGGCGGACAACTGGTTCAACGCCGCCGAGGCGATCATGACCACCGACACCCAGCCGAAAGCCGCCTCGCGCACCGTCACCATCGGCGGCCATCTTGTTACCATGACCGGCATCAGCAAGGGCGCCGGCATGATCAAGCCGAACATGGCGACCATGCTGGGCTACCTGGCGATCGACGCGCGCGTGGCGCAGCCGGTGCTGGATGAACTGGTGAAGCACGCGGCCGACCACTCGTTCAACAGCATCACCATCGACGGCGACACCTCGACCAACGATTCCTTCATCATCGTCGCCACCGGCGCGGGCAGCCTGAACATCGATGCCGCCTCGGGTGCGGACTACGAAGCGCTGAAGGAAGCCGTGACCGACATCTCGCGCAACCTGGCGCAGCAGATCATCCGCGACGGCGAAGGCGCGACCAAGTTCATGACCATCACGGTGGAACAGGGCAGCAGTGTGGAAGAGTGCCGCAAGATTGCCTACTCGATCGCGCACTCGCCGCTGGTCAAGACCGCCTTCTTCGCCTCGGACCCGAACCTGGGCCGCATCCTGGCCGCGATCGGCTACGCCGGCGTCGACGACCTGGATACCACCAAGCTGGATCTCTACCTGGACGACGTGTGGGTGGCCAAGGCGGGCGGGCGCAACCCGGACTACAAGGAAGAGGACGGCCAGCGCGTCATGAAGCAGGCCGAGATCACCGTGCGCGTGACGCTCGGCTGCGGCAACGCCACCGCCACCGTCTGGACCTGCGACCTGTCGCACGACTACGTCTCGATCAACGCCGACTACCGTTCGTAAGGAGAGCAAGGGAGTGACGCCACTGGAACAGTTCCTGCACCGCGCCGAAGCCCTGCTGGCGCGGGTCGAAGCGGTGCTGCCGCCCGCGGTGCCGCGCGAGCCGGACTGGAAGCGCAGTGTCGCCTTCCGCTGGCGCAAGCGCCCTGGTGGCGCCGGCGGTGGCGGCAAATACCTGGCGCCGGTGCTGCACGCCTCGACCATCCGGCTCGAGGATTTGCAGCACGTCGACGCCCAGAAGCGTGCGATCGAGCAGAACACGAAGCAGTTCGTGCTGCGCCGCCCGGCCAACAACGTGCTGCTGACCGGTGCGCGCGGCACCGGCAAGTCCTCGCTGATCAAGGCCTGCCTGAACGGCTTCGCCGAGCAGGGCCTGCGCCTGATCGAGGTGGACAAGGCCGACCTGGCCGATTTGCCCGACATCGTCGACCTGGTGGCGGGACGGCCCGAGCGCTTCGTGATCTTCTGCGACGACCTGTCCTTCGAAGAAGGCGAGGCGGGCTACAAGGCGCTCAAGGTGGCGCTCGACGGCAGCATCGCAGCAGCTTCGGACAATGTGCTGATCTACGCGACCTCGAACCGGCGCCACCTGATGCCGGAAAAGATGTCGGACAACGCCGGCTACACCCATGGCGACGATGGCGATCTGCATCCGGGCGAGACGGTCGAAGAGAAAATCTCGCTGTCGGAACGCTTCGGCCTGTGGCTCTCCTTCTACCCCTTCAGGCAGGACGACTACCTCGGCATCGTCGCGCACTGGCTGGCCAGCTTCGGCTGCACGCCGGAGAGAATCGAATCGGCGAGGACCGAGGCGCTGCAATGGGCCTTGCAGCGCGGTTCGCGTTCGGGCCGGGTGGCGTGGCAATTTGCGAAGGACTACGCCGGCAGGCTGCCGGATCAAGAAACCAATGAGTGAAGCAGTAAAAGCAAAGCCGGTCGACGTCGCAGTCGGCATCCTGATGCGCCCCAACGGCGACGTGCTGCTGGGCCAGCGTCCGGAAGGAAAGCCCTATGCCGGCTACTGGGAATTCCCGGGCGGGAAAGTTGAACCGGGCGAAGACATCTTCCACGCGCTGCAGCGCGAGTTCGTCGAGGAGCTGGGCGTGCGCCCGCTCAGCGGCGAGGCCTGGTGCTGCGTCGAGCACGTGTACGAGCATGCGCACGTGCGCCTGTATTTCTACATCTGCCGCGAATGGGAAGGCGAGCCGCAAAGCCTGGAAGGGCAGGCCTTCGCATGGCAGGGCGGGTATAGCGTCAGTCCATTGCTGCCGGCGACGATACCCTTGCTGGAGTGGCTGGACAAGCTGCGTTACGCGACGCCGGAGTAGCCAGGAAAACCTTAGCACCACCAACTCGTCGTACCCGCCACTGGCGGCTACGACTTCCGGCGAAGGCCGGAACCTAATTTGACGTTCGCGGCGACTCAGCGAAACTGGATCCCGGCCTTCGCCGGGATGACGTTCTAAGGCTGCTGGTCGAAACGAGGTGAACGCTGGGTCAATCTTCCGTCGGCTTATCGTCCTGGGGATCATTCGTCGACGCGCCGGGAATCGTGTACTTCTCTTCGGCCCAGGCGCCCAGGTCGATCTGCTTGCAGCGTTCCGAGCAGAACGGGCGGTACTTGTTCGCCGGGGTCCATTCGACCTTCTTGCCGCAGGTCGGGCAGGCTACAACAGTCATCTTCGTCTCAATCGTTGAATCAGAAATTACACAGGGTCAGGTTGAAGGGCACGTCTGTTTCCAGCGCCTTCGGCTTGCAGTCCCCGTCCTGGGTGGTGAAGCGAACCCACAGCATATACTTGTTGGCCGAGATTTCGGGAATCGCGCCAAGCGATGCGTCGATCGACAGGCGCAGCATCTGGTAGACCTTTCCCTGCAGCATCTGCTGGTAGCTGCCTCCCACGGCGATCATCTTGGCCGGGCCGCCGGAATCGCGCAGCAGGCGCAGCACCAGGGCCAGGGCCTCGAACAGCGGCGCCAGCGGGGCGAACCAGCCCATGATATCCGATTGGCGCTGCTGCGCGGGGCGGTGCTGCCAGGCGTAATACGAGGGCAGGTCGAACTCGCAGGCGCCGCCCGGGATGATGGTGCGGCCGCGGATGCTCATCAGCCATTCGTTGTCGCGCACGTTCTGGCCGGTCTTGCCCTGGCTTGCTACCAGCGCGCCGCTAACGGCGTCCAGCTCGCCCAGCACGGCGTCGAGCGTCTCGGTGGCGACATTGGGATTGCTGCGGTAGGACAGCAGGCTCTGCTTTTGGCGCTCGAGCTCTTGCAGCAGGTCGGACTTCAGGTCGGCACGGCCGGCCACTTCCAGCATGTCGAAGATCGTGGCGAGGGCCACGTGGTGCTGCATCGGGTGCTCTTGTTGCACAAAGAACTTGAACTTCTCGTACAAATCTTCCAGCCGCAACAACGTGCGAATCCGCTCGTTGAAAGGATATTCGTAGACGATCAAAATGACATTCCTCTGAATGTAGGCTGGCGAGCAACCCCGTGATTCTGAACCATGCTGCGCAAAATTACAAATCCCGCATTGACCTAATTCAATTGATTTTCAAGTTCGTTTGCTCTGGGATAAATACATTGCGTGCAAAATCTCGACTTGCGGGCGTAAAGCGTCCAGTCCGTCGTCGTTGACGATGATGTCGTCGGCCGCCGCGCGGCGCTGTTCGCGCGTGACCTGGGTGGCCATGATGGCGCGTACCTGTGCCTCGGTAATGCCGCTGCGGGCCATCACCCGCGCCACCTGCAGCTCCTCGGGGCAGTCGATCGCCAGCACCCGGGTGACGCGCTCGCGCCAGGTGCCCGATTCGATCAGGAGGGGCACGACGAAGATCACATAGTCGCCAGTGGCGATGGCGGCCGCGGCCGCGGTGGCGTCGCGGATGCGCGGGTGCAGGATGGCCTCGAGCCGGGCGCGCGCCGTGGCGTCGCTGAACACGAGGGCGCGCATCCTGGCCCGGTCGAGCGCCCCCTCGGGGGTGGCGAAGTCCTCGCCGAACTCGGCGAGCAGGGCCGGCATCGCCGCGCCGTGCGGGGCGGTGAGCGCGTGGGCGATCTGGTCGGTATCGATGACCGAGGCGCCGAGGGCCGCGAACATGTCGGCCACGGTGCTCTTGCCGCAGCCGATGCCGCCGGTCAGGCCGACGGAGAAAGCGAGCTGATGTGGGGCGTCCATCTCAGCCGGTCACGACGGCTTGCAACTGGGCGCTGATGGCGCTGCCGTAGAGCAGGGCGATCAGGCCGGCCGCCGCCAGGTAGGGGCCGAAGGGAATCGGCTTGTCGCGGCCGCGCTTGGCGAACACGATCAGGCTGATGCCGACGATCGCGCCGACCACCGAAGACAGCAGGATGATGGTCGGCAGCATCTGCCAGCCGAGCCAGGCGCCGAGCGCCGCCAGCAGCTTGAAGTCGCCGTAGCCCATGCCTTCCTTGCCGGTGACGAGCTTGAACAGCCAGTACACCGACCACAGCACCAGGTAGCCGGCGGCGGCGCCGACCACGGCGTCCTGCAGGGGCACGAAGGTGCCGTGCAGGTTCACCAGCAGGCCGGCCCACAGCAGGGGATAGGTCAGGTCGTCCGGCAGCAGCTGGGTGTCGATGTCGATGAAGGTCATCGCCACCAGCAGGAACAGGAACAGCAGGGTCGCCAGGCCGGCCAGGCCGCTGCCGAAGGTCCACACCAGCACGCCCGCCAGGATGCCGGTCAGCAGCTCGACCGCCGGGTAGCGCGCCGAGATCGGCGCCTTGCACTTGCGGCACTTGCCGCGCAGGGCCAGCCAGCTGATGACCGGGATGTTTTCCAGCGCCGTGATCTGGTGGCCGCAGTGCGGGCAGCTTGACCTCGGCACCATCAGGTTGTAGCGGTCGGTATGCGGCGGCTCCTTGCCGCTTTCCTGCGCCACGTAGTTGTCGGATTCGCGCTGCATCATCTTCGGAATGCGGTGGATCACCACGTTCAGGAAACTGCCGACGAGCAGCCCGAACAGGGCGGCCACCAGGGTGGCGCTGAGTGTGGCCGGCGGGGCAAACAGCAGGGATTCCATGGGCATGGCGACAGGGTCCGATCAGAAAGCAGGGGCACAAAGCGGGAAAAGATTCTTTACATCAACCTATTGTAGAGGTTTCCCGTGATTTGGCGAAGCATCTGCACCTCGCCGGGAGTGGTGGTGTGGTATGCCGTCCCGGCGCACGATTGTGAGGGATCATGCCCGCTCCGTGGCGCGCGGCTACGCTGGACCTTGATAGAGCTACTCCCGGGTGCCCGCGATGCCACGCGCAACATTTACTTTCCTGAACCATGCCTGTTTCATGGTCCGCACCGACGGTGCCCTCCTGGTGTCCGACCCATGGCTGGAAGGCGCGGTGCTGGGCGAGGCCTGGAGCCTGGTCGACGGCGCTACCAGCCATGCGGCCCTGCTCGACATCCTCAATGCGGCCGGTGTGCCCGTCTATATATGGTGCTCGCGTGCCCAGCCCGACCATTTCTCGCTGCCGTTCCTGCGGCGCTTCCGGAGCGAATTCCGCGGCATCGCCACCTTCCTCTACCGCCCCGGGCGCGACATGCGCATCGGCGAGGAACTGCGGCGCCAGCGCCTGCCGGTGGCCGAATGCCCGGACGGCGTCACCGTGGCGCTGGCCGGCGACCTGCGCCTCACGGCCCTGGCCAACGGCGACGGCGACTCCGCCTGCCTGATCAGTTGCGGCGGCCGCAGCATCCTCAAGCTCGGCGACCGGGCGCTGGCCACCGAGGCCGCCTGTCATGCGGCGGCGCCGCGCATCGGGCGGGCGGCCTCGCGCATCGACCTGCTGCTCACCGGTTTCGGCAGCATGGGCTGGTGCGGCAATCCGGAACAGTTCGCGGTGCGCGAGGCGGCAGCCAAGGCGGCGGTGGAGCGCCTGGCGCTGCAGGTCGAGCACTTCCGGCCCCGGCTGGTGGTGCCGATCGCCTCGTTCGCCCGCTTTGCCCGCGCGGACAACGTCTGGCTCAACGGCGGTCGGCTGTCGCCGCCCGAGCTGCTCGAGCTGTCGCGGCTGGAAAACCTGCGCGGCGTGATCCGCTTCCTCACACCGGGCAGCAGCATCGACCTGCAGCGCGACACGCCCGGCACGCTCGGGGCCGCGCACGAGCGCGCGCTGGAGCACTGGGCCGAGTGCTGGCGCAAGCGCCCGCCGCCGCTGCCGCGTCCGCCGCAGGCCTCGCTGGGGGAACTGAAGGCGGCCTTCGCGCGCTACCGCGAGCGCATCGCGACCACGATGCATGTGCTGCCGCGCCTGCTCGAGACGGCCGGGCCGCTGCGGCCCCTGCTCGTGCACCTGCCCGATCTGCGCCAGACCGTGGAGCTGTCCTACCGGCACGGTTTTCGGCTGAAGCCGCGCATGGATGGACAACAGCAGGCGGCCCACGTGGCGATGTTTTCGGGAACGGCACTGCAGCTGCTGCGCTCCGAGGATGGCTTCGACACGGTGTATGCGGGCGGCTGCTTCTGGACGCTGCGGCGCAGCGGGCTGTCGACCTTCGGGCGCTTCTTCCTGCCGCAGCGTATGGGACGGCGCGGGGCCGACCGCCACCGGCCGCTCAGGATGGGCGGCTACCTGTGGCGGGCGCTGGTGGGAAGGATGGCAAGGCAGTTGCAGGCGGCGCTGCGCTGAACGCCGCCCCGGGTCGCCGTGTGCGCCCGCGTGGAGCGCTCAGCGCGCGTAGCTGGGACGCTTCGCGTCGTAGGTCCACTCCGGGAACAGGTAGCGCATCGCCGTCGCGTCGTCGCGTGTGCCCGACGCCACTTTCTTGTACAGGAGGTGCGCCTGCTCGATGCGCGCCATGTCGGGTTCGATGCCCAGGCCCGGGCGCTCCGGCACCGCCACCTGTCCGCCGACGATTGGCAAAGGCTCGCGCGTCAGGCGCTCTTGGCCCTCCTGCCAGATCCAGTGGGTGTCGATGGCGGTGATCGTGCCGGGCGCCGCGGCGGCGACGTGGGTGAACATGGCCAGCGACACGTCGAAGTGGTTGTTCGAATGCGAGCCCCAGGTCAGGCCCCAGTCGTGGCACAGCTGGGCCAGGCGCACCGATCCCTGCATGGTCCAGAAATGCGGGTCCGCCAGCGGAATGTCGACCGCGCCCAGCAGGTGCGAATGGCCCATCTGGCGCCAGTCGGTGGCGACCATGTTGGTCGCGGTGGGGATGCCGGTGGCACGCCTGAATTCGGCCATGATCTCGCGTCCGGAATAACCTTGCTCGGGGCCGCACGGGTCTTCGGCATAGGCCAGGACATGGCCCTGGCCGCGGCAGGCGGAGACTGCCTCTGCCAAGGACCAGGCGCCGTTCGGGTCGAGCGTCGCGCGCGACTCGGGGAAGCGGCGCTTGATGGCCGCCACCGCCGCAATCTCTTCTTCCGGCCGCATCACGCCGCCCTTGAGCTTGAAGTCGCGAAAGCCGTACTTGTCGACGCTGGCCTCGGCCAGGTCGGCGATTCTCTCCGGCGTGAGCGCTTCCTCGGTGCGCAAGCCGTACCAGTCATCCGCGCCGCTGCCGGGAGAATAGGGCAGGTCGGTGCGCTTTCGGTCGCCGATGTAGAACAGGTAGGCCAGCATCGGCACGTGGCTGCGCTGCTGGCCGCCGCCCAGCAGCTCGCAGACCGGCACGCCCAGGTGCTGGCCGAGCAGGTCGAGCAGGGCGGCTTCGACCGCCGTGATCACGTTCTCCAGGCGCAGGTTGATCTCGTGCGGCTGCGCCAGGAGGGCCGCTTCGGCATTCGAGGTGACCTGGTGGTTCGGCCCCGCGATGGCGCCGCGCAGCGTGTTCAGCGTGTGGTGGTAGCGGGCGATCGGGGTGCCGGCAACCAGCGGCACGAGGCGCTCCAGCGCGCGCAGGATGCCGCTCGACCCCGGCACTTCACCCATGCCGGTGTTGCCGGCGCTGTCCTTCAGGAGCACCAGGATGCGCGTGAAGTAGGGCGCATGGGCGCCGCACAGGTTGAGCAGCATGCTGTCCATGCCGGCTACCGGGATCACCTGCATCTCGGTGACGGTCGGGCTGGCGTGTCGCTGGATCGGATTCATCGAAGAGTCTCCTTGCAAGCAAGGATGGAACTTGCTCGTAACATTAGTATCAAATAAAATGATTGCGCTAACATAATCAGTGTGAAGGAATTGCGATGGCGCGTCAATCGATTCTGGCAGCCGCGCTGGCTGCCGTACTGCTGGCCGGATGTGCCAGCGCTCCGCAGCAGCCAGGCGCCTCCCATTGGGTCGCCTCCTGGGGAACGGCGCAGATGGTGCCCGGCGCCGAGCACGAACTGGCGCCCGCCCAGTGGCGCGACGCCACCCTGCGCCAGGTGCTGCGGGTGTCGCTGGGCGGCGAGCGCCTGCGCGTCAGGTTCAGCAATGCCTTCGGCACCGAGCCGCTGGTGATTGGCGGCGCCAGCATCGCGCTGTCGGGCGGACCTGGCCGCTCCGCGATCGACCCGGCCAGCAGCCGGCCCCTGCGCTTCGACGGCGCCGCCTCGGTCACGATCCCGGCCGGGGCCGAGTACCTGAGCGACCCGGTCGACCTGCCTCACAGCGCCGGAAGCGACCTGGCGGTGTCGATCCACTACCCGGCCGCCCCAAGCCGCCAGACCAGCCACCCGGGCGCCCGCGCCACCAGTTTCATCGCGCCGGGACAGCAGCTCACGGCTGCCGAGCTACCGCAGGCGTCCAGCTTCACGCGCTGGTACCAGCTGGCCGGGATCGAGGTCGAGGCCAGGCCCGGCGCGCATGCCGTGGTGGCGATCGGCGATTCGATCACCGACGGCTATGGGGTCGCGCCGGACACCAACCTGCGCTGGACCGACGGCCTGGCGACCAGGCTGCGCCAGGCAGGCATGACGGGAGTCGGCGTGGTGAATGCGGGGATCGGCGGCGGCCGCCTGCTGCGCGACGGCCTGGGCCCCAACCTGGTTTCGCGCTTCGAACGCGACGTCTTGGAGCGGCCGGGCGTGCGCCATGCGATCGTCCTGATCGGCGTGAACGACTTCGGCGGCCTGCACCGGAGCGGGCAGGACAGCCCGGCCGCACGCGCGCAGCTGCTGCTTGATATGAAAGAGGCGCTGCGCCAGTCGGCGGCGCGTGCCCAGGCGCGCGGCGTGTGCGTGATCGGCGCCACCATCACCCCTTACGCCGGCAGCGAGTACTACCACCCGAAGGCGCCCAACGAACAGGATCGCCTGGCCTACAACGACTGGATCCGCCGCTCGAACGTGTTCGACGGCGTGATCGACTTCGATGCGGCGCTGCGCGATCCGGCGCGGCCGGATCACCTCCTCAAGGCGTATGACAACGATGGGCTGCATCCGAACATGGCGGGGTACAAGGCGATGGCGGAGGCGGTGCCGCTTGCGTTGTTGAAGGAGTGCCGTCACCAGCGCTGAACGGAGGAATCGTAGGGTGGGCGGGTCTCCCGCCCACGCGTTCAAACCGGGCATGAAAAGGTATGACGTCCATCTTCAAGCTGGTGGGACGCGTGGGCGGCATAGCCGCCCACCCTACGAACTACCGGCCGGAAGCAATCTTCAGCCGTTACCCGGCGCGTACGGAAAACGCTGCGCGCGGTAGTACTCGAGCGACTGCGCCGGCGCCTTCGCCCCGGCCGGCAGCGCCCGTCCCGACACGTGCATGAAATACGCCAGGCAGGCATTGCGCCACCACTGCGCCTCCACGCGCTGCTGGGCCAGGCGCTGGGCGGTGTCGTTCCAGCGCTGGGCGTCCACCACCCCACGCAGCCCATTCCAGCGTTCCTGCATGCGCCCGACCTCGAGCACACCGCGGTCGTAGCGCGCCACCAGCTCTTCCCACAGCGTGCGGTTTGAGGGCATGCGGTAGTCCCAGGGCAGGTGGTGGAACCACAGCAGCAGTTCGGGCGGCGTGGTGGCCGGGTTGGAGAAGCGGCGCGCGACTTCGGGCGCGTACTGGCTGACGGCATTGCTGCCGCGCGCCGTGCGGTCGAAGCCGATGCCGTCGCGGCCGGCGCGGTGGTAGTACACCGGGTTCCAGTCGGGACGCTCCAGGTTGTCCACCCAGGGTCCCGGGCCATGGTGGTGGCCGGTGTCCATCAGGTGGTGCAGGCCGAGCGGCGTCATGTAGTCGACCACTGCCTCGCGCGAAGCCATCATCATCGCGACCACCGGGTCGAGCACCTGCCTGTCGGGCGAGAAGGTCTGCGCCGCCCACTCGCGCGCCACGGCGCCGGCGTCCAGCATCGGATCCCAGGCCATGCGTCCGAACACGTACCAGTTGGCCTGGTCGAAGACCGAGCCGGACCAGGTACGACTGCTGCCGATATTCGCCACGCCGGCGATGCCGCCGACGCGTCCCTTCTGCGCGCCCTGCAATGCCTGGGTCACGGTGAGAGCCTGGCCACCGGCGCGGGTGTCGGCGCGCAGGGTCTCCTGGAACATCGGGCCGAGGTAGGCCTGGTGGGTGGCGAAACCGAGGTACTCCTTGGTGATCTGGAATTCCATCATCAGGCGCGTGTCCGGCATGGCGCCGAACAGCGGATGGAAGGGCTCGCGCGGCTGGAAATCGATCGCGCCGTTCTTCACCTGCACCAGCACGTTGGCGTCGAACTTGCCGTCCAGCGGCTTGAACTGGTCGTAGGCGTGGGCGGCGCGGTCATGCTTCGGATCGTCCCCCAGGCCCTTGCGCTTGCGCGCCTCGGGCGGCTCGTACACGAAGGCACGCCACATCACGGTGCCGCCATGCGGCGCCAGCGCGCGTGCCAGCATGTTGGCGCCGTCGACGTGGTTGCGGCCATAGTCCTGCGGGCCGGGCTGGCCTTCCGAGTTGGCCTTCACCAGGAAGCCGCCGAAGTCGGGGATGCTGCGGTAGATCTCCTCGGTCTTGCGGCGCCACCAGGCGGCCACCGCCGGGTCGAGCGGATCGGCAGTGGCGGTCTCGCGCAGGTCCAGCGGGGTCGACCAGCGCACCGAGAGGAACACCCGGATGCCGTAGGGGCGCAGGACATTCGCGACCGCGGCGGCCTTGGCGATGAAGGCCGGGCTCAGTACCTCGGCCTTGGCATTGACGTTGTTCAGCACCGTGCCGTTGATGCCGATCGAAGCGTTGGCGCGCGCATAGTCCAGGTAGCGCGGATCGACGATGGCGGGCAGTTCCCACCAGTTCCAGATCGATTGCCCGGCATAGCCGCGCTCGACGCTGCGGTCCAGGTTGTCCCAGTGGTTCAGCACGCGCAGCGGCAGGGCAGGGTTCGAGACCAGCGGACCGCGCACCAGGGAGGCGGCGCTGCCGTCCTGCAGGGCGCGCAGCCAGGCGAAGCTGCCATACAAGAGGCCGATGTCGCTCTTCGCGGTGATCAGGAAGACGTCCTGGCCCTGCATCCGGGTGCGGGCAAGCAGGTAACCCTCCGGGCCGACGCGCTCCAGGGAGCCGCGCAACTCGGCAGGCAGCCCGGCGGGCAGGCCGTCGCTGCGCGCCAGCACCACGCTGCCGGCGCGGATGGCGGTGGCAGCCTGCGGCACCCGGCCCAGCATGCCTCCCAGCGCGCGCTGCAGTTCGGTGCGTGCGGCCAGCACGGTCGGGGTCTCGGGCGCCAGCGTGACGATCGCGCTGGCCGGCACTGCGGCTGCCTGGGCGGCAGGCAGGGGGCGATAGCGTAGCCAGAGTTGGTAGCCGTCTTCGTCGGCGCGGGCGGCGGCTGCGAACATGGCGCCCAGCAGCAAGGCTGCCAGGGCGCGAACCAGCACGGATGCGAGGGATCGCTGCAAGATAGTCTCCGTCGTTTTGTTGTCCGGCCTAGCTGCGCCCGACGTATGTTGGAATCAGGATGTTAGCGCAAACTTTTTCAAACAGTAACTCATTTCGCGTGTGCGCCACGCTTTTTCTGCGGCCGCTTTCGCAGCAAATATATTAGTTGACAAGTATAAAAGTTGAAGTTTAGACTGAAAATGATTGCGATAACATTTATGTTATTGAAAATGTTGGTCGCGTCGCCGACAACATGTTGCATAAAAATACTCAGGAGACAGTCATGGTCCAGCAGCGATTCCTGCGCCCCGGTCATACCGGCGGCCGCATTCTTCAACTGACGATCCTCGCCGGGCTGGTCTCGGCAGCGTACGCGCAGGAGACGGCGCCAAGTGCCCAGGGCGCGATCCAGACCGTGCAGGTGACCGGCTACCGCGGCAGCCTGGAAACCTCGGCACGCGACAAGCGCGAAGCCACCGGCTTCCAGGATTCGATCTTCGCCGAGGACCTCGGCAAATTCCCCGACACGAACATCGCCGAATCGCTCAACCGCATCCCGGGCGTGCAGGTGTCGCGCGAGATCACGGGCGAGGGCGTCAACATTCAGATCCGCGGCCTGGGCACGAGTTTCACCAAGGTCCTGCTGAACGGCGCCCCGATCGCGGTGGCCTCCACCGGCAGCACCGACAGCCAGAACACCAACCGCGAGGTCGACCTCGACCTGCTGCCGACCGACCTGTTCACCAAGCTCACCGTCAGCAAGAGCCCCTCGGCGTCGCTGCTGGAAGGCGGGGCCGCCGGCGTGGTCGACATGCGCAGCGCGCGTCCCTTCGACCGCAAGGGCAGCTACGTCTCGGCCAACCTGGGCGGCACCCGCAACCAGGTCGCCGGCAAGTGGGGCAACCGCGGCTCGGTCCTGGCCAGCAAAACCTTCAACAACACCTGGGGCATCCTGGGCGGCGTCGCCTGGAACAAGTCCAAGGTGCAGGCCACCGGCTACGAGACCATCGGCCTGACCAACCCGAACCTGACCGCGGCCCAGAACAGCAGCCCGACCCGCAACAACACCGGCGGCGGCAACTGGACCATCCCGGCCACCGTCCCGAGCAACGCCGGCAACGGCCTGACCCCGGGCGCCGCCATCGACCAGGCCTTGCTGCTGGCCCGTAATCCGGGCCTGAGCATCCAGCAGATCGACAACGCCCTGATCCCGCGCCTGGGCCGCCAGATGGCGCAGTACGGCGACAAGGACAAGGTCACCGCGATCCTGTCCGGCGAATTCCGTCCGAGCGCGGGGCTGAACTTCTACGTCGACACGATGTACAGCGAGAAGGACAACGACCTGCAGCGCATCGACACCAACTGGATCGGCCGCAACGGCGCCATCATCCCGCTGGACATGAAGGTCGACCGCAGCGACTGCGCCAGCGGCTGCGTGGTCGAAAGCGGCACCTTCGCGAACGCCCAGTTCTTCGCCGAATACCGTCCTTACATGGAGAAGGTGCGCCTGAAGGGCATCAACCCGGGCATGGAATGGCAGCTCGGCGAGAAGCTCAAGCTGAACGCCCAGATGAACTACACGAAGTCGGAGTTCTCGCGCGAGTCACCCACCGTGCTGCCGGTCACGCCGGTCAACGCGGGCAATACCGTCACCTTCACCAACGGCCCGATCCCGAGCATCGTGAGCTCGATGGACATCACGAATCCGGCCAACTACCGGCTAGACACCGCCAACGGCGCACGCGTCAACCTGCAGCAGGAGCTGCGCGAGACCAGCACCAAGGGCTTGCGTTCCGACCTGACCTGGGGCGACAGCGACTTCAGCGTGAAGGGCGGCGTCGCCTACGACGACATCCTGCGCCGCATCACCGCGCGCGACAACTCGACCGCCTGGCAGAACCTGATCTGCGGTAACGTGGCCGGCTGCCAGGGCGCGGGCACGATCGGCGCGCGCGTGGGCGAGTACCTGCGCCGCGGCCCGAACGGCCTGATCGAAGTCGACTGGCAGCGCTTCGCGGGCGACACCAACTACCAGCAACTGCTCGACCAGGCGCCGATCACCGGCGCGGCCAATACCGGCGCGGCCACCGGCTTCATCCAGGAGAAGACCAAGGGCGTGTTCCTGCAGGCCGACGGCGTCACCCAGCTGGTGGGCTACCAGCTGCGCTACAACGCCGGCGTGCGCTACGTGCGCACCGAACAGAGCGTAGGCGCCTACAACTCGGTGGCCGACCCGCGCAACGCCAGCCTGCCGGCCGGCGCGACGCCCTTCCCGAACGTGAACCAGTGGGTCTACGTCGACAAGACCTACAGCAATACGCTGCCGTCGGCCAGCGCCGCCCTCGACCTGGCGAAGAACGTGGTGCTGCGCGCCTCGGCCTCGCGCTCGATGACCCGCGCCAATCCGGAAGCCCTGCGCCCGGGCATCAACTTCTCGAACCCGTCGGCCGATATCGGCAGCCTGGGCGCACCGAACCTGGCGCCCTATATCTCGGACAACCTGGACTTCGGCGTCGAGTGGTACACCGGACGCGAAGGCTATGTCGCGGCCACGGTGTTCCAGAAGACGCTGAACGGCTTCACTGTCAACCAGAACAATACCTTGCCCTTCAGCGCGCTGGCCCAGTACGGCGTCACCTACGACAGCGTGACCCCCACCATGCAGCAGGCGCTCGACGCCCGCGGCGGACCCGCCAACGCCAACGTGGTGATGACTTCGCAGCGCAACGCCGGCGGCGAACTGAAGATCAAGGGCCTGGAGCTGGGCTGGGTGCAGCCGCTCGACAAGCTGCTGCCGTGGCGCGGCTTCGGCTTCTCGGAAACCCTGACCCTGATCGACCAGAAGGCGACCGGCGAAGGCACCCAGGGCTTCGTGGCGCTGGGCGTGCCGAAGAAGAGCAACAACTTCCAGCTCTACTACGAGAACCATGGCTTCATGGCGCGCCTGTCGCACACCTATTCGCAGGGCAGCCAGATCTCGGGCCTGAACCAGAACGGCATCGCCGCCGCGGCCTTGTACAGCGACGACTTCAAGCAGCTCGACTTCTCGTCGCAGTTCGACCTGGAGAAGCTGCTCGACCGCGACGGCCTGCCGACCCTGAGCTTCGACGTGGTGAACGCGACCGACACCGTGCGCCGCGCCTACTTCCAGTTCTCGAACGTCACCTTCACCAGCTACAAGCCGGGCCGCACCATCTCGGTCGGCATGCGCATGAAGTTCTGATGTAGCTTGCCTCGCGCAGCCTGGCGAGGCATGGAGAAACGACAAAGGGCGCCATCGGCGCCCTTTGTCCTTGCTGGCTAGCGGATGCTAGCGCTCGCCGTAGGGCGAAATCGTGAGGATATTCCCTTCGTCGTCGTAGTGCAGTTCGGTGACTTTCACGCTGCGCAGGTGGGTCACGCCTTCCGACAGGCTGCTGTCGTGGTAGAACAGGTAGCTGCGTCCTTCGAACTCGCAGATCGAATGGTGGGTGGTCCAGCCGATCACCGGCGTCATGATCCGGCCACGGTAGGTGAAGGGACCGTAGGGGCTGTCGCCGACCGCATAGCAGAGCAGGTGGGTATTGCCCGTCGAGTAAGAGAAGTAATACTTGCCGTCGTGCCGGTGCAGCCAGGGCGCCTCGAAATAGCGGCGTTCGTGGTCGCCCGCGAGCAGGGGCTGGCCGTTCTCGTCGAGGATGAGGACCGCGCGCGGGCTTTCCGCGAACTGCGTCATGTCGGACGTGAGCCGCGCCACGCGCGGGGCCAGCGCTTCCTGGCTCGCATCCGGTTCTTCATTGGCTGCGTCATAGGCATTGTCGCGGTACTTCTGCAGCTGCCCGCCCCAGATCCCGCCGAAATACATGTAGAAGGCGCCGTCGACGTCTTCGAACACGGCCGGATCGATCGAGTAGCTGCCTTCGATCGGCTTGGGCTCGGGCACGAACGGGCCGGCCGGGTGTTCGCCGACGGCGACGCCGATCTGGAAGATGCCGTCGGGGCGCTTGGCCGGGAAGTACAGGTAGTACTTGCCGTCCTTGCAGGCGGCGTCCGGCGCCCACATCTGGCGCTCGGCCCAGGGCACATCCTTGACGTGGAGGGCGACGCCGTGGTCGACCGCTTCGCCGTCCGGATGGTCGAGCGAGAGGACGTGGTAGTCCTCCATCGCGAAATGGTCGCCGTTGTCGTTGAAGGGGATGCCGGCCTCGATGTCGTGCGAGGGATAGATGTAGATCCTGCCGTCGAAGACGTGGGCGGAAGGGTCGGCGGTATAGATGTGGGTGACGAGCGGAGCGGAAATGGCGCGCGCCTTCAGTTCCTGCACGCGCTCGGTGTCGATGACTTCGGACATATGGTTGGGACCTGTTTGTCGTTGAAAGAAAATTCAGTGCTGGGCGGCGGCGCGGCGGTCGCCGAGATCGCGCTCGATCTGCAGCTCGACCGACTTGCGGATGTCGTACAGGGCCAGGCTGGCGACGCCGAGCAGGAAGGGAATCGAGGCCCATACGCTGACCGACAGCAGGATGCCGTTCGCCGTTTCGGGCGCCTGGGCCGGCAGCGACGCGTCATACCCGTAATGGGACAGCAGGGCCGCGACCAGGGCGCCGCCGATGCTCAGGCCCGCCTTGAGGCCGAAGATCATCGCCGAGAACAGCAGGGCGGTGGCGCGCCGGTTGTTCTTCCATTCCGAGTAGTCGGCGACATCGGCGATCATGGCCCACAGCAGCGGGATCGTGATGCCGTAGAAGAAGCCGTGCAGCAGCTGGCACAGGAAGACCGGGCCGATGGATTCGGGCGGGAAGAAGTACAGGGCCATCATGAAGACGGTCGAGACCAGCAGCGCGGCGCCGAACACGTCGCGCTTGCCGAAGCGGTCCGCCAGCGGCTTGGAAAAGCCAATCCCGATGATCATCATGATGATGCCGACCGCATTGAACACGCTGAAGCCCGAGGTGGCGGCATCCTTCGGCCAGTGGAAGGCGGTCAGGCCGACGCTGGCGAGCACCGCGTTCAGTCCGGCGATGAAGCCGTTGAAGCCGATGTTCTCGAGGAAGGCCGCGAGCTGCGTTTCGCTCAGGTAGGAGTTGAAGTAATAGACGTAGGTGCCGCCTTTCAGGGCCAGCGTGATGAACACCAGGATGGTCAGCACCAGCATCACGACCCAGGGCCGGTTGCCCAGCAGGTCCACGATGTCCTGGCGGATGCTGGAACGCTGCGTCGGCGCCGGCACCACCCGCTCGCGGGTGGTGAAGAAGGTGATCAGGAAGAAGACGGTGCCGACGATCGCGAACACGGTCATCACGTTCTGGAAGCCGAGTGCCTTGTCGCCGCCGCCCGCGATCAGCACCAGCGGCAGCAGCAGGACCTGGATGATGAACTGGGCGACCATCACGGCGGTGAAGCGGTAGGCCGACAGGCTGTTGCGCTCGGCCATATTGCCGGTCAGGACGCCGCTCAGGGCCGAGTAGGGCAGGTTGTTGGCCGAGTAGACCAGCATCAGCAAGATGTAGGTCAGCAGCGCATAGACGATCTTGCCCTGCTCCCCGAGATCGGGCGTGCTGAAGGCCAGCAGCGCGGTGAGTCCGAAGGGAATCGAGGTCCACAGGATCCAGGGACGGAACTTGCCCCAGCGGGTGCGGGTGCGGTCCGCCAGCAGGCCCATCATCGGGTTGAAGCAGGCGCCGACGATGCCGCCGATGAAGATGACCGAGGCCGCCGCGCTCGGCGCCAGCTTGTACACGTCCGTGTAGAAGAAGGCGATGAAGGTCAGCAGGGTCTGGAAGATCAGGTTGGCGGCAAGGTCGCCCAGGCTGTAGCCGAGCTTTTCGACTACTCCCAACCGTGCAGGGGTCGCTTTTGGATTGCTCATGATGTCTCGGATATCGTTATAAGTCAGGCGTCTGACGCGCCGGAACCAGTCGCTACCATTTATATATCACTAAATGATAGCGCTAGCATTTATCCGAGTATGGCTGAGGCTTAGTACGGAGTCAACTGCCGAGAAGGCTGGAAAAGAGCCGGCGGCACGGTCGGCGCTGTTTGCTTCGCGCCTGCCCGTGCCGCCGTGGGGGTGTGCTGCTGGTTAGCCCGCTACCGCCGGCGGGTCATTACGGGTCTTCCACAGCGAGTACAGGATGCCCGAGGCGAGCAGCAGTCCCGTCACCGCCAGGGACAGCGCCGCCGGCACCTTGCCGCCGAAGACGAAGTCGCCCAGGAATATCTTCGAGCCGATGAAGACCAGCACCGCGGCCAGCGAGTACTTCAGGTAGTGGAAGCGCGCCACCATCGCCGCCAGCGCGAAGTACAGCGCACGCAGGCCCAGCACCGCGAAGATGTTCGAGGTGTAGACGACGAACGGATCGCTGGTGATCGCGAAGATCGCGGGCACGCTGTCGACTGCGAACACCACGTCGGTGATCTCCACCATGCACAGCGCCAGGAACAGGGGCGTCGCCCACAGCAGGGTCTTGCCGGGTTGCGCCGGGTCCGGCTGGCGCACCAGGAAGTGGTTGCCGTGCAGGTCGGGCGTGATGCGCATGTGGCCCTTCAGCCAGGACAGCACCTTGCTCTCGCGGATGTCGTCGCTGTCGGTATCCACGAAAAACATCTTGATGCCGGTGAAGACCAGGAAGGCGCCGAAGATGTACAGGGTCCAGTAATAGCTTTCGACCAGGGCGGTGCCGGCGCCGATCATGATGCCGCGCGTGACGATCACACCCATGATGCCCCAGAACAGCACGCGGTGCTGGTAGAGCGGCGGGATCGCCAGGGTGGCGAAGATCAGCGAGATCACGAAGATGTTATCCAGCGACAGGCTCTTCTCGATCAGGAAGCCCGTATAGAAGTGCATGCCTTTTTCGCTGCCGAATTCATGCCAGACCCACAGGCCGAACAGCAGACCCGCGGCGATGTACAGCGCCGACAGCTTCAGGCTTTCCTTGACCCCGATGACGTGGTCCTTTTTGTTCAGCACGCCAAGGTCGAAGGCTAGCAGCACCACGACGATGGTGAGGAACACCAGCCAGGCCCAGGCCGGCGTGCCGAGCCAGAGTGCAGTGAGAAATTCCATGATGTGCTCCGTTGGGGGCAGGCGGCCTTAGTTGGCCAGGGCTGCCGTGGTGAAGGAATCCTCGGCATCGATCTGGCCGAACCAGGCGCGCGCCGCGCGTCGTACCAGCGTCGCTTCGCGGCCGTCGAGGTGGCCGTCGGCGTGGATGATGTCGACCATGGTCCTCCACACGCGGATCTGCAGCAGCGGATCGCGCAGGTCGAGCAGCAGGGCGTCCATCAGGCGCGGGTCGATCTCGACCATGCCGGCGCGGCGGTTGGCCGCGGCATCGAGCAGGTCTTCGCATAGCTCGCGCAGGGTGCGGTCGAAGGTGTCGTCGTCGATCTGCACCTGTTCCAGGTATTTGGAGTGGTGCATGGCGCTCACCTCGGCCGGGCTCAGGTGGCCGTCGACGATCATAGTCAGCGCCAGGATGCGGCTGACGGCTTCCGGGCTATTGGGTTGATACGTGTGCATGGTGACCTCGTTGTTGTGATTAAGTGAGGCCCACTATAGAAGCGCACGAAACTAAAGTAAAATCGATTAATCTTTCGTAAAGCGTAAGTTTAATTGAGGTTTTGCTGCCATGATCAATTACAAGCATCTGCACTACTTCCACGCGGTCGCCACCCACGGCACGGTGGCGCGCGCGGCCGAACAGCTGCACGTGACGGCGCAGGCGATCAGCATGCAGCTGCAGGTGCTGGAAGAGCAGCTGGGCGAAGAACTGTTCAAGAAGAAGGGACGGGTGCTGGAACTGACCGAGGCCGGCAAGACCGTGCTGCGCTACGCCGAGCAGATCTTCGACCTCGGCAACGAGCTGGAACAGGCGGTGCGGCGCGGCGCCTTCACGGGCGAGGAAACGCTACGGGTCGGCATCTGCGATGTGATCGCCAAGCCCATGGCCTTCCGCCTGCTGCAGCCGGCGCGTGAAGCCGGGATGGCGATGCGCCTGATCTGCCGTGAAGGGCGTTTCGACGACCTGGTCGTCGATCTCGCCGCCCACAAGCTCGATCTCGTGATCGCCGACCAGGGCCTGCCCACCGGCGGCGCGGTGCGCGGCTATACCCAGCTGATGGGATCGAGCACGCTCACCGTGTTCGGCCACCCGGACTTGTGCGAGGAGTGGCCCGGTGACTTCCCGCAGCGCCTGCGCGACGCGCCCTTCCTGCTGCCCGGGCAGGACGCCGCCGTCCACACCCAACTCAAGAGCTGGTTCGAGGGCCACGACCTGCGTCCGATCACGGTGGGCGAATTCGACGATGGCGCCTTGTTGAAATCCTTCGCCTGCGCCGGCACCGGCTTCATGGTGGCGCCGACGGTGCTGTCCGAGATCGTGCAGCTTGAAAACGGCATGGTGCCGGTGGGCACCATCGACAGCATCGTCGAGCACTTCTATGCGGTGTCGGTGGAGAGGAGGGAACGGCATCCGGCGGTGCGGCGCATTCTGGAGGGGGCGGGGGCGGTGTTCGGACAGGCGCCCTGAGGTGATGCAAAGTCTTCGTTGATGCTTTCGCTACAGTATGGGCTCTGCATCTATTGACAGGATGGACGTCATGGAGCTCGCCTGCGTCGGTCGCGCCACACTCGCCATCGCCCTGCTGTTCAGCAGTCCCGTGCACGGACATCAGTCCGAGCCGAACAGTGTTGTAAAGAACCTGGACAAGAAGGGCGCCTGCGGCCCGTGTTGCGGAAAGGATCCCGCGGCAGAGGCGCGTGCGACACAGGGTATCTCGGCGGCCAACCCGGCCAATCCCTATGTCGGCAAGGATCGCTACGACAATGTGGTGGTGCGGGAAGGAACGCTGTTCTACTCGCTGACGCCCGGATCGTCGCCCGGGTTTGCAGTGAGCTACCCGACGCTGGAAAAGGCAGGCGGCAGCTTGACGTCCTACTATGCGCTGGTGCAGGTCACGACCGATCCCGGCAAGGATGCCGCCGGCCTGCCGCGCAGCTTGCGCGACAAGGTCCGGGCTTTCCGGGTAAGGGAAAACATTTGCGTCGCGCGCGGCAAGGCCCTGGCCAACCCGCAGTTCGGCAGGGGTGGCGGCACCCAGTACTATTTCTCTCCGTCGGATGCCGCCAAACTCGACCCGGAACGGATCAGGCCGATCTGAGCGGCGGCCGGATCAAACCACCGACCCCAGCTTGAAGATCGGCATGTACATCGCAATCACCAGCCCGCCAATCAGCACCCCCAGGATCACCATGATCAGCGGCTCCATCAGCGACGAAAGCGCCGCCACCGCCTCGTCCACTTCCTCTTCGAAGAAGTCGGCCACCTTGCCCAGCATGGCGTCGAGCGAACCGGATTCCTCGCCGATCTGCACCATCTGGATGACCATGTTGGGGAACACGTTTGCGTTCTGCATCGAGATCGTCAGGCTGGTGCCGGTGCTGACTTCGGTCTGGATCTTCTTGGTCGCTTCCAGGTAGACGTCGTTGCCCGAGGCGCCGCCGACCGAGTCGAGCGCTTCGACCAGCGGCACGCCGGCGGCGAACATGGTCGACAGGGTGCGGGTCCAGCGCGCGATGGTGGCCTTGCGGATCACGGCGCCGAAGATCGGCAGGCGCAGCAGCAGGCGGTCCATCGCCTGCTGCATCTTGCGCGAGCGCTTCCAGGCCTGGAAGAAGAAGTACAGGCCGGCGAACAGCCCGCCGAAGATCAGCCACCACCATTCCACGACGAAGTCCGAGATCCCCATCACGATCAGGGTCGGGGCGGGCAGGTCGGCGCCGAAGGTCTTGAACACTTCCTTGAAGGCGGGGACCACCCAGATCATGATGATCGCGGTGACGACGAAGGCGATCGCGATGATCGAGATCGGGTACATCAGGGCCGACTTGATCTTGCCCTTGATCGCCAGCGTCTTTTCCTTGTAGATCGCCAGGCGGGTCAGGAGGTCTTCCAGGATGCCGGCCTGCTCGCCGGCGCCCACCAGGTTACAGAACAGCGGGTCGAAGTAGACCGGGTACTTGCGGAAGGCGTTGTTCAGGCTGGTGCCGGTCTCGACGTCGTTGCGCAGGTCCATGATCAGCTTGGACATGGACGGGTTGGCGTGGCCCTTGCCGACGATGTCGAAGGCTTGCAGCAGCGGCACGCCGGCCTTCATCATGGTGGCCAGCTGGCGCGTGAACAGGGTCAGGTCCTTGTCGGTGATCTTGCGTCCGCTGCGGTAGGCCTTCTTCTTGACCTTGGTGACCAGGATGCCCTGGCGGCGCAGCGTGACGTTGACGATCGCCTCGCCGCCGGCGCGCAGTTCGCCGCGCACGGTCTTGCCGGTCTTGTCCTTGCCTTCCCAGGCGTAGACCGCTTCCTTGACCTGCGCACCTGCGCTTTTCCGGGTTTGTAGGGAGCTTGCCATATGTTCTTGTCGCCTATTCGTTGGTGCAGCCGAGCACTTCTTCGAGACTGGTGAGTCCTTGTTTTACCTTCATCAGGCCGGAGCGGCGCAGCGAGTTCACGCCTTCCTTCTCGGCCTGCTCGGCGATCTGCATCGAATTGCCGTGCGCGAGGATCAGGGCCTCGATGGCCGGGGTGATCGGCATGAGCTGGTAGATGCCGACGCGGCCCTTGTAGCCGGAGCCGAGGCAGCGGTCGCAGCCCACCGGGCCATAGGGCTTCCAGCCGCCTTCCAGGTCGCTGTCGCGGTAGCCGGCCGCGACCAGCACTTCGCGCGAGGTCTCGAGCGGCTGCTTGCAGCTGCACAGGCGGCGCGCCAGGCGCTGCGCCGTGATCAGGATGACCGAGGAGGCGATATTGAAAGGCGCCACGCCCATGTTCATCAGGCGGGTCAGGGTCGAGGGCGCGTCGTTGGTGTGCAGGGTCGAGAACACCATGTGGCCGGTCTGGGCGGCCTTGATCGCGATGTCGGCGGTTTCCAGGTCGCGGATCTCGCCGACCATGATGATGTCGGGATCCTGGCGGAGAAAAGACTTCAGCGCCACCGGGAAGGTCAGGCCGGCCTTGTCGTTGACGTTCACCTGGTTCACGCCGGGCAGGTTGATCTCGGCCGGGTCTTCGGCGGTCGAGATGTTGATGCCGGGCTTGTTCAATACATTCAGGCAGGTGTACAGCGATACCGTCTTGCCGGAGCCGGTCGGGCCGGTGACCAGCACCATGCCGTAGGGGCGCGAGATCGCATCCAGCAGCAGCGCCTTCTGTTCGGGATCGTAGCCGAGCGCGTCGATGCCCATCTGCGCCTGGGTGGCGTCGAGGATACGCATGACGGTCTTTTCGCCGAACAGCGTGGGCAGGGTACTGACACGGAAGTCGATGCTGCGGGTCGGGCCGACGATCAGGCGCATGCGGCCGTCCTGCGGCACGCGCTTTTCCGAGATGTCGAGCTTGGCCAGCACCTTGATGCGCGAGACCAGCTTCTCGCGGATCGACAGCGGCGGATTGGCATGGTCGCGCAGCACCCCGTCGACGCGCATGCGGATGCGGTAGTACTTCTCGTAGGGCTCGAAGTGGATGTCGGAGGCGCCCAGCTGGAGCGCGTCCATCAGGATCTTGTTCAGGAAGCGCACGATCGGCGCATCTTCGACATCGCTCGCCGGGTCCGGCAGCGCCGCCGCCTGCGCTTCTTCCTCGGCGAATTCGATCTCGGCATCGTCGCCGACCAGCTCGTTCAGGCTCGCTTCGGTGCTCTTGGCCAGCTTGTCCAGCAGCTTGAGCAGGACATCGTGGGCCACGATCACCGGCTCCACCGAGGCCTCGCTCTGGAACTTGATCTGGTCCAGGGCCTGGATATTGGTCGGGTCGGACAGCGCCACCGACATCTTGTTGCCGCGCTTGGCCAGCGCGATGACGCGCTGCGCCTGCATCAGCTTGGCGTCGATGGCGCTCGCCGGGAGGGATTCGGGCGCGAAGCAGGACAGGTCGAGCAAAGGGTAGCCGAAGGTCTCGGCGCAGAAGCTGGCCAGGGCGGCCGGCTCGATGATGCCGCTCTCGAGCAGGGCGTCGATGAAGGCGGTCTTGTCGGCGGCGGCTTTCTTGTGCAGCCCATCCGCCTGTCCCGGACTCAGCCGCCCAGCCTGCACGAGCGCCCGCGCCAGGCCCGACAGGGGCGCACCGGTGATCGTGTTGGGGAGGACTGCTGCCATAGGAGAAGGGCTGGAAAGACGGAGTTTTACCCGGGATGGATTCTCTGGATGATGCCTACGGGCATCAAATTTGTAAAGCGTACCGTGCCCCGGGAGATGCGTACGCGCCACGTAGACAGGCTGTCATGCGGGACTTTATGGTGCAGCCGATAATGCTTGTGGTTGGGGCGACAAGCATTATGGTTGAGCTGACAAGGAGGGGCTTGATGCAGTTCGAGCGGGTGGGCTGTTGTCGGAATTAATTCCACCAATGACAAGTCGATCCGGCCGCCGGCAACTGCGCCTGCACGGCGCGGTGGACGATGCCGGCCTTGACCGCCCCGTCGGCATCGAAGATGCGCGCATTGCCGGTCAGGTTGCTGCGGATGTCGGTGGGGCAGCCGGCGGCGGTCGTGGCCTCGAGGAAGATGCTGGCATAGCGCTCGGCGTCGAAATCGAGGCAGTCGCGCCACTCGGACACGCGCGAATGGTCGGCCGCGACCAGGCTGCCGAAACCCCAGTGCAGCGGGTGGATCAGGAAGCGCGTGCCGGGGCAGGCATAGCGTTTTTGCCCGGCCAGGAAGATGACCACGGCCACCGATTCCACGCTCCCGATATTGTGGGTGGTGAGCGGCACCGGCAGCGACTTCAGGAAGAAATACAGGGCGAAGCCGGCCGTCATGTTGCCGCCCTCGCTGGACATATGCAGTTCGATCTCGGTCGCGCCGTTCTGCAGCGCCTGCAAGCAATTGTTGCGAATGCTGCTGGCGGAATGATGGTTGATCGGTCCGATGAAATGAACGATATGCAATGCCATGGCTTCTCCCGACGCGATGAGATCGAGCATAGCAAGTTTCAGGCGCCGGCCGCGTCCGGATGCTAGCTGCCCCGGTAGGTGGAGTAGGACCAGGGCGTCATTACCAGCGGCACGTGGTAGTTTTGCTGGGCGTCGAAGATGCCGAAAGCGATCGTCACGCGGTCGAGGAAGCGCAGGTGGGGCGGGGGCAGCTCCACGCCCTGGGCGGCGAAGTAGTCGCCGGCATGGAAGACCAGCTCGTACTGGCCGGGCCGCAGCAGCTCGCCTTCCAGCAGCGGCGCGGCGCAGCGGCCGTCGCTGTTCGTAACGTCGGTCTTGATCAGGGTGCGGCCGCCCGAGTCGATACCGTACAGCTCGACCTTGACCCCCGCGCCGGGGCGGCCGTGGGCGGTATCGAGCACGTGGGTGGAGAGTTTTGCCATATCAGCGGAATGAGTGGAAGTATGCGGGCAATCATATACCGTTGTGCTTCCTGCAATATATGATCGCCGATATACCTGCCTCTTTCCGAGCCCATGGACACTTACTCCGAATATCCGCGCGACCTGGTCGGCTACGGCCGCAATCCGCCGCATGCGCGCTGGCCCGGCGGCGCGCGCGTGGCCCTGCAGTTCGTGCTGAACTACGAGGAGGGCGGCGAGAACTGCGTGCTGCACGGCGACCCGGCCTCCGAAACCTTCCTGTCCGAGATCATCGGGGCGCAAGCCTTCCCGATGCGCCACATGAGCATAGAGTCGCTCTACGAATACGGTTCGCGCGCCGGCCTGTGGCGGGTGCTGCGCCTGTTCGAGGAACGCGGCCTGCCGCTGACGGTGTTCGCCGTGGCGATGGCGCTCAGGCGCCATCCCGAGGCGGCCAGCGCCTTCCGCGAACTGGGCCACGAGATCGCCTGCCACGGGCTGCGCTGGATCTCGTACCAGAACGTCGACGAAGCGACTGAGCGTGCCCACATGCTGGAAGCGGTACAGATCCTGCGCGAGCTGACCGGCGAAGCGCCGCTCGGCTGGTACACCGGACGCGACTCGCCCAACACGCGCCGGCTGGTGGTCGAGCACGGCGGCTTCGCCTACGACGCCGACCATTACGGCGACGACCTGCCGTTCTGGCAGCAGGTCGAGACCAGCGACGGCCGGCAGGTACCGCACCTGGTGGTGCCGTACACGCTCGACACCAACGACATGCGTTTCGCCGCCCTGCAGGGTTTTAACTCCGGCACCCAGTTCTTCGACTACCTGAAAGATGCCTTCGACGTGCTGTATGCCGAGGGCGACCCGGACGGCCTGGACCGGCCGAAGATGCTGTCGATCGGCCTGCATTGCCGGCTGGTCGGACGGCCGGCGCGCGCCGCGGCGCTGGCGCGCTTCCTCGACTATGTCCAGGGGCATGATAAGGTCTGGATCACGCGCCGCATCGACATCGCGAACCACTGGAAAACGCTGCATCCTTTCCTAAAATGAAAGGGCAGGGCGATTCATTAGATATACGAATATATTGATGAGTAATATATAGATTATCTTATAAGTGGTGTGCATCCGGGTGGTAGCCTTCCGCCCTTGCCGCTTTTGCAGCCAAGAGAGAACAGAATGCCAGAGCCGATCCGCTTCTTTTACCGCGGCGCCGTCCACGAAGTCCGTGACGCGCAGCCGACGCAGACCATCCTGCAGCACCTGCGGGAGGACCTGCATTGCACCGGCACCAAGGAAGGTTGTGCCGAGGGCGATTGCGGCGCCTGCACGGTGGTGATCGGCTCGCTGGAAGGCGGCGAATTGCAGCTCAAGGCGGTCAATTCCTGCATCCAGTTCACGCCCACGCTCGACGGCAAGGCCTTGTTCACGGTCGAAGACCTGCAGCAGCCCGACGGCAGCCTGCACCCGGTCCAGCAGGCCCTGGTCGAGTGCCACGGTTCGCAATGCGGTTTCTGCACCCCGGGCTTCGCCATGTCGCTGTGGGGCATGTACCTGAAACAGGAAAGCCATGGGCTTTCCGGCCGCCAGCCCTCGCGCTGCCAGATCGACGATGCGCTCTCGGGCAACCTGTGCCGCTGCACCGGCTACCGCCCGATCATCGACGCGGCCCGCCGCATGGTCGAGCTGCCCCCAAGCGCTTTCGACCGCGCCGCGCTGGCCGAGCGCCTGCGCGTCTTGCAGCGCACCCACGGCTTCACGTATGAAGCGCAAGGCGGACGCTTCCACGTCCCGCGCACGCTCGCCGAGCTGGTACAGCTGCGCAGCGAATTCCCGCAGGCCCTGATGCTGGCCGGCTCGACCGACGTCGGCCTCTGGGTCACCAAGCAGATGCGCGAGCTGAACGACATCATCTACCTGGGCCAGGTGGACGAACTCAAGACACTGGCCGAATCCGGCGGCATGCTGGAGATCGGCGCGGGCGTGAGCCTGAACGATGCCTACGCGGCCATCTGCCGCCACTATCCGGATGCGTTGACGGAGATGTGGCAGCGCTTCGCCTCGCTCCCGATCCGCAATGCCGGCACGCTGGGCGGCAACGTCGCCAACGGCTCGCCGATCGGCGACTCGATGCCCTGGCTGATCGCCCTGGGCAGCCAGGTGGTGCTGCGCAGCGCCGCGGGCGAGCGGGTGCTGGCGCTGGAAGATTTTTATCTCGGCTACCAGCAGAAAGACCTGCAGCCGGGCGAGTTCGTGCAGGGCGTGCGGGTGCCGCTGCCACGCGCCGGCCTGCGTTTCCGCACCTATAAGCTGGCCAAGCGCTTCGACCAGGACATATCAAGCGTGTGCGCGGCCTTTGCCGTCACGCTCGACGGCGACACCGTGGCCGGCGCACGCATCGCCTTTGGCGGCATGGCGGCCACGCCCAAGCGCGCCGCCAAGGCCGAAGCGCTTCTCATCGGCCAGCCATGGAACGAAGCTTCGCTGCGCGCCGCCATGAACGCGCTGGCCCAGGATTACGCGCCACTGAGCGACATGCGCGCCTCCAGTGCCTACCGCATGCTGGCCGCGCAGAACCTGCTGCGCCGCTTCTGGTTCGAGACCCGCCTCGACAATCCGCTGCCGGTCGGCGCCGTCAATGCCTTCGCGGCCGCTTGAGGGAGAACGGACATGAACGACGCAGGCACCCCCATCCTCGACGCGGCCCAGTGGACCGAAGTCGGGCGCGCGCGCCCGCACGAATCCGCCGTGCTGCACGTGCTCGGCCAGGCCACCTATACCGACGACATCCGCGAAACCGCCGGCACTCTGCATGCCGCGCTCGGCCTCTCGAGCCGCGCCCATGCGCGCATCCTCGGTATCGACCTGGATTTGGTACGCGCCAGCCGCGGCGTGGTGGCGGTGCTCACTGCGCAGGATATTCCGGGGCTGAACGACTGCGGCCCCATCATCCATGACGACCCGATCCTGGCGGACGGCCTGGTCCAGTACGTGGGACAGCCGGTCTTCATCGTCGTCGCCGACAGCCACGATAACGCGCGCCGGGCCGCCAGGCTGGCCCGGATCGACTACGAAGACCTGCCGGCGATCCTGAGCCCGCAGGAGGCGCGCGCCGCCCAATCGTACGTGCTGCCGCCGATGCGCCTGGCGCGCGGCGACGCGCACAGCGCCTTCGCAGGCGCGCCGCACCGCGTGAAAGGCGAGCTGTATGTGGGCGGCCAGGAGCAGTTCTACCTTGAAGGCCAGATCGCCTACGCCATTCCCGGCGAAGACCACGGCATGCACGTCTACTGCTCGACCCAGCACCCGAGCGAGATGCAGCACGTGGTGGCGCATGCGCTCGGCCTGCACTCGCACCACGTGACGGTCGAGTGCCGCCGCATGGGCGGCGGCTTCGGCGGCAAGGAATCGCAGTCGGCGCTGTGGGCGGCGGCGGCGGCGATCGCAGCTAGGCGCACGCGCCGCCCGGTCAAGCTACGCGCCGACCGCGACGACGACATGCTCGTCACCGGCAAGCGCCACTGCTTCCACTACGAATATGAAGTCGGCTACGACGGGGAAGGGCGCATCCTCGCCGCGAAGGTCGACATGGTCACGCGCGCCGGCTTCTCGGCCGACCTGTCCGGTCCGGTGGCGACGCGCGCCGTCTGCCACTTCGACAACAGCTATTACCTGTCCGACGTCGAGATCCGCGCGGCCTGCGGCAAGACCAATACCCAGTCGAACACCGCCTTCCGCGGTTTCGGCGGGCCGCAGGGCGCGATCGCCATCGAGTACGTGATCGACGAGATCGCGCGCAACCTCGGCCGCGACCCGCTCGACATCCGGCGCCTGAACTTCTATGGCAAAACTGATCGCAACGTCACGCCCTACGGCCAGGCCATCGTCGACAACGTCATCCACGAGCTGGTGGCGGAGCTCGAGCAGACCAGCGAGTACCGCGCGCGCCGTGCGGCGATCGAGGACTTCAACCGCGCCAGCCCTGTGCTCAAGAAGGGCCTGGCGCTCACCCCCGTCAAGTTCGGCATCGCCTTCAACGTCACCCACCTGAACCAGGCGGGCGCGCTGGTGCACGTCTACGTGGACGGCTCGATCCTGGTGAACCACGGCGGCACCGAGATGGGGCAGGGCATCAACACCAAGGTGATGCAGGTGGTGGCCCACGAACTGGGCGTGGACCTGGCGCGCGTACGCGCCACCGCCACCAATACCAGCAAGGTCGCCAACACCTCGGCCACCGCCGCCTCGACCGGCGCGGACCTGAACGGCAAGGCCGCGCAGGACGCCGCGCGCAAGATCCGCGACCGGCTGGCCGCCTTCGTGGCATCGCAATTCGGCGGCGATCCATTGGAAGTGCGTTTTGCCGACGACACCGTGTTCGTGAACGGAGAAGCGCTGCGCTTCGGCGAAGTGGTGGCCAAGGCCTACCTGGCCCGGGTGCAGCTGTGGTCCGACGGCTTCTATGCCACCCCCGGCCTGCACTGGGACCCGAAGACCATGAACGGGCATCCCTTCTCCTACTACGCTTATGGCGCCGCGGTGTCGGAAGTGGTGGTGGATACGCTCACCGGCGAATGGAAGCTGCTGCGCGCCGATGCGCTCTACGACGCCGGCAATTCGCTCAACCCGGCGATCGACATCGGCCAGGTCGAAGGCGCCTTCATCCAGGGCATGGGCTGGCTCACCACCGAAGAACTGTGGTGGAACCCGGCGGGCAAATTGATGACGCATGCGCCTTCGACCTACAAGATCCCCGGCGTTTCCGACTGCCCGGAAGACTTCCGCGTGCGCCTGTTCCGGAACCGCAACGTCGAGGACAGCATCCACCGCTCCAAGGCCGTGGGCGAGCCGCCGCTGCTGCTGCCGTTCTCGGTGTTCTTCGCGATCCGTGACGCCATCTCCGCGGTCGGCGGGCACCGGGTGCATCCGCCGCTGAACGCGCCGGCCACCTGCGAAGAGATCTTGAAGGCGGTGGCAGCCGTCGAAGCGGCGAGCGCTTGATGAGCGATTGGCTGCCAACGGAACTGCACGCGCCGGCAGTGCTGGTGACGGTCGCCCGCGTCGAGGGCTCGGTCCCGCGCGAGCCGGGCGCGCGCATGCTCGTCGATGCGCAGGGCTTTCGCGGCACCATCGGTGGCGGGCACCTCGAGCACCGGGCGCTGGAGATGGCGCGGGCGATGCTGGAGCAGGGTGGGGGGCAGGCGCATATCGAGCGTTTTCCGCTGGGGCCGAAGCTGGGGCAGTGTTGCGGGGGGATTGCGTGGCTGGCATTCGAGATGGCGGATGCGGCGCAGCTGGCGCTGCTCGACAAGCGACGCAACGAAGATACGTGGCGCATCGTACATGTAGGGTGGGCGGGTCTCCCGCCCACGCGGTCAACTAACGGTGATGTCGCGGCTGCGCTTCCGCCAGTTGACCGCGTGGGCGGCGAAGCCGCCCACCCTACCTTCCTCCTCGACGCACATAGGCGACTGCTCGCTGGCGGCGACATTCCCGCATTCGACCGTTCACAAGGCACGCACATATTCCAGGACACCGACAACCGCCTCTGGCTGGCCGATGCCGTCCTCGCCCCGCGCGCCCATCTGATGCTGTTCGGCGCCGGCCACGTCGGCGCCGCCATCGTCCGCGCGCTGGCCGAACTGCCCTGCCGCGTCACCTGGGTCGACGAGCGCGACGAGCTGTTCCCGGCCTCGATCCCGGTCAACGTCACGGTCGAAGCGACCGACACCCCCGATGTGCTTGTTGAAAAAGCACCACACGGCACCACCTTCCTGGTCATGACCCACAGCCACGCACTTGACCTGCAGCTGTCTCACGCGATACTGTCCCGCCCCGGCGCAGGGGATTGGTTCGGCCTGATCGGTTCAAGCACCAAGCGCCGCCAGTTCGAGCACCGCCTGCGCGAACGCGGCATCGATGCCGCGCGCCTCGACGCGATGGTCTGCCCCGTCGGCTTGCCCGGCATCGAGGGCAAGGCCCCGGCCGTGATCGCGGTCTCCGTGGCGGCCCAGCTGCTCCTCGTGTGGGAAGCTTGCGCCCGCCAGCCAGACGTTTCAACGGAATTTATCTAATGTCCACCGCACCCAATAACGTGCAAGCCTACCGTGCGAGCTTGCTGCATTTTCACGCCGACCCGGCTTTCGACAGCGATGCCTACGCCTGGCACGAGGACGGCCTGCTGGTCGTCGAAGACGGCCGCGTCAAGGCGGCGGGCGACTACGCCGCCCTGATCGGCACGCTGCCCCCAGGCGTGGCCCCGCACGACTACCGCGGCCAGCTGATTACTCCGGGCTTCATCGACACCCACCTGCATTACCCGCAGACCGACATGATCGCCTCGCCCGCCCCGGGCCTGCTGCCCTGGCTGGAGACCTACACCTTCCCGACCGAACGCCGCTTCGAGGATCCCGCGCATGCGCGCGGCACCGCCGAGTTCTTCCTCGACGAGCTGCTGCGCTGCGGGACCACCACCGCCGTGGTGTACTGCACCGTGCATCCGCAATCGGTGGACGCGTTCTTCGAGGCCAGCGAGGCGCGCAACTTGCGCATGGTGGCCGGCAAGGTGCTGATGGACCGTCATTGCCCGGACTTCCTGCGCGACCTCGAGGGCGGCGTGGGCAGCAGCGCGGACCTGATCGAGAAGTGGCACAAGCGCGGCCGCCAGCTGTATGCGATCACCCCGCGCTTCGCCCCCACCTCGACCGACGCCCAGCTGCGCGCCACCGCCGAATTGGCCCAGGCCTACCCGGACACCTTCATCCAGACCCACGTCTCGGAAAACAGGGACGAGTGCAAGTGGGTGGGCGAACTGCATCCGCAGGCGCGCAGCTACCTGGACGTCTACGAGCGCTTCGGCCTGATGCGCCCGCGCGCCCTGTTCGGCCATTGCATCTGGCTGGACGACGAGGACTTCGCGCGCATGACGGCCACTGGAAGCGCGGCGGCGGTGTGCCCGACCTCCAACCTGTTCCTCGGCAGCGGCCTGTTCGACTTCGAGAAGGCCGATGGCGCACGCACGCAGCTTGCGCTCGGCACCGACGTCGGCGCCGGCACCTCGTTCTCGATGCTGCAGACCATGAACGAGGCCTACAAGGTGGCGCGCCTGAAGGGCAGCTACCTGCCGGCCGCGCGCATGTTCTACCTGGCGACGCTGGGCGCGGCGCGCGCCATGGGCCTGGAAGGCACGGTCGGCAACTTCCAGCCGGGCACGGAAGCGGACTTCGTCGTGCTCGATCCAAGCTGCACGCCGCTGCTGGCGCGCAGGACGAAGCAGCTGGACTCGCTGGAAGAACTGCTGTTCGCGCTGGCGCTGCTGGGGGATGACCGGGCCATCCGGGTGACTTACTCGGCCGGCAGGCAGGTCCACGCCCGCGACGCGTGATACCAGTGCGATATTGCCAACGCTAACTCAACCGTATAGAGTTGCGCGGTCCACCGCACGAGAAAGCACCACCCATGTACAAACAACTGACCGGCAGCGTCCTGCTCGCCCTGGCCGTCGCCGGCGCCCCGCAGGCCCTGGCCAAGGGCCCGGCCGCAGCGAAAACGAGCGCGAATGAAACCGCCACCGCCCGCCACTACGCCAGCCTGATCGCCGGCGAGCCGAAGACCGCCGAGCTGACCCTGTTCTTCACCCAGATGCCGAAGGGCGGCGACCTGCACCACCATTATTCGGGTTCGGTCTACGCCGAGCAGTATGTCGATTTCCTCGACAAGCAGGGCTACTGCGTCGACAAGCGTACTTACCGCATCGAGACCAGGAAGGACGTGGTGGCCGCCGAGCGCGCCAAGCCGGCGGAGGACCGCAACTGCCTGTCGACCGCCGAGGTCTATGCTGATGATTACACCTACCGCGAGCTGCTGCAGCGCTGGTCGAACAAGGACTTCAGCAACCATGGCGCGATCCAGCCGCCGCCGGACCGCCTGTTCTTCCAGACCTTCGGCTTCTTCGGCCCGGTCTCGAACGCGAACTTCCGCGAAGGCCTGCAGGAACTCAAGAAGCGCGCCATCGCCGAGAGCGTCAGCTACATCGAGACCATGTTCAAGATGTCGCCGTTCGTGGTGAACAAGGATTTCGACGCCCAGGCCTGGAAGAATGCCGAGGATGACAAGGCTTTCGAGGCCCAGATGGGGGCCTGGCTGGCCGTGCTGGAACAGGACGCCGGTTTCCGGAAGCAGACCGAGGACTTCGTGGCGAAAATCCACGAGTCGGCCGAGGGCATCGACGACGAGCGCTTCACCATGCGCTACCAGACCTACGTGCTGCGCCTCCTGAACCCGTCGCAGGTGTTCTCCTCGATGGTCTCGGGTTTCAAGGCCGCGGCCATGAGCGACAAGATCGTGGGCGTCAACATCGTCGGCCAGGAAAGCACCATGGTCTCGATGCGCGACTACACGCTGCACATGAAGATGTTCCGCTTCCTGAAGTCGCGCTACCCGGAAGTGAAGGTGGCCATGCACGCCGGCGAGCTGGCACTGGGCGACGTGCCGCCGGAAGGCCTGAAGTTCCACATCGACCAGGCCCTGGTGGTCGCCAACGCCAACCGCATCGGCCACGGCCTCGACCTGGCGCACGAAAGCAACGCTCCGGCCATCATGGCCAAGATGCGCAAGGACGACATCCCGGTCGAGATCAACCTGACCTCGAACGCCTTCATCAGCGGCGTCGAAGGTGCGAACCACCCGATCACGCTGTACCGTAAATATGGCGTGCCTTACGTGATCTCGACCGACGACGCCGGCGTCACCCGCCACACGCTGTCGCACGAGTACGTGCTGTTCGCCAGCCGCTACAAACCGGACTACGCGGAGATGAAGCGGACCTCGTACAACAGCATCCGCTACGCCTTCCTGTCGGTGGCAGAAAAACAACGTTTGACCCGCCAGCTGGACGAGCGCTTCGCCGCTTTCGAAGCGAAGATTGCCGCCCTGGCAAAGGCGCAGGCCGCAGCAAAGTAAGCCCGTGTACAGGGCGCTTCGCAGCCACTGCGGAGCGCCCTCAAGTCATCTTGAACGAGTGACTTTTTGACACTCGCTTAGCAATAATTCATCTTTTGTGGCCTTCCTGCTACAAAAAATCCTCTTCCTTCCTCGGTTTGGCGAAATTCTTATTAAAAAAATTTCGCCTAGGAATGCCGCCTTTATAATCCCGCCTTGTCATTTTGCTGGGTACCAAGCCGAGTCTGTGGCGTAGCAACAACGTGCGGGTCCGTATTTATACGACAAACGTATGAATATCGAAGCCAAAACGAATTTGCCGGTTTGATAACGGTCATGCATATTGGAGTTTGATTTCCAAAAGGCATACATCGTTTGACGGGCACCCGTGTGAAGAAACTCGCGGTGTAACTTCGTTGAAATACTTGCACGTTAGACTTGCCGCCGCCAGCCGGCAGGATCGCCGGCGCACCACGCAGCAAACAAAAGATTGCAGTACTTGTAAGAGAGGGCAACCGTCGGCTGCCCGTTATAACTATTAAGTTCTTTTTGGGGTTATCAATGATCACTCAACAACAGATCCGGCTCACCAAACTGGCGCTGGCTTTGTCGGTTGCATTGGCTGCTACGCCGGCCTTCGCACAGAACACCACCTCGGCCATCGGTGGCCGTATCTCGGCCGCTGACGGCAAGCCGGCCGCCGGCGCCCAGGTGCAGATTGTTCACGCCGAGTCCGGTTCTGTCAGCAATGTCACGACCGACGCAGAAGGCCGTTACGTTGCACGTGGCCTGCGTGTAGGCGGTCCTTACACGATCATCATCACCAAGGATGGCGTCACCGAGCGCCGCGAAGGCGTGTTCACCGACCTGGCGGAAACCGCCGCCGTCGACGCGACCCTGGGCCAGCAGATGCAGACCGTGACCGTGACCGGTTCGGCAGCCCGCTCGGAAATCTTCTCGAACCAGTCGATGGGTTCGGTCACCGCGATCTCGCGCGCCGACCTCGAAACCCAGGCATCGATCAACCGTAACCTGCAGGACTTCGCGCGTCTCGATCCGCGCGTCTCGCAGACCGACAAGGACCGCGGCGAAATGTCCGTGGCCGGCCAGAACTCGCGCTACAACTCGATGACCATCGACGGCGTGGCCGTGAACGACACCTTCGGCCTGGAAGCCAACGGCAGCCCGACCGCCCGCCAGCCGATCTCGATGGAAGCGATCGCCTCGGTGCAGGTGAACGTCGCCAACTACGACGTGACCCAGCGCGGCTACACCGGCGCCAACGTCAACGCCGTCACCAAGTCGGGTACCAACGTGTACCACGGCGGCGCCTACTACGTGACCCGCGACGACCGCCTGGTCGGCAAGCGCTACAACCGCTCCACCGACGCCTACACCGACGCGCCGGACTTCAAGGACAACACCAAGGGCCTGTGGGTCAGCGGCCCGCTCATCCAGGACAAGCTGTTCTTCTTCGCCCTGGCTGAAAACTACGAAAGCAGCCGCAGCGGTCCGGAATTCGGCGCCATCGGCAGCGGCACCGGCACCACCGTCGGCATCAGCCCGAACCAGATCAACCGCATCAAGGACATCGCCCAGAACCGCTACGGCTTCGACATCGGCAGCACCGAAGTGCCGGCCGGTACGAAGATGAAGTCGGAAGAGCGCATGATCAAGTTCGACTGGAACATCAACGACAACCACCGCGCCAACCTGCGTTACTCGAAGACCTCGCAGAACGAACCGATCTTCCCTGGCTTCTCGCAGAGCGGCGTCGCCCTGAGCTCGCAGTTCTACAACCAGGACAAGACCATCGAAACCCTGGTCGGCCAGGTGTTCTCGGACTGGACCGAGAACCTCTCGACCGAATTCAAGATCTCGCAGCGCGACTATGACTCGCAGCCGATCAACAACGCCACGCTGCCGACCATGTCGTTCCAGTTCAGCGGCCCGCTGCCGTCGGATGCCCCGAGCGGCACCCGCACCGGCAACCGCTTCCTGAACACCGGTACCGAAAGCAGCCGCCACAACAACGTGCTGGGCACCAAGACCCTGGACGTGTACGCCGGCGCCAACTACCTGTGGGGCGACCACGAATTCAAGGTCGGCGCCGACTACACCCAGAACAAGGTGTACAACGCCTTCCTGCAGAACGTGTTCGGCAACTACACCTTCGCCTGCGACAACAACTTCACCTATGCGAACGTGCCGGGCACGAGCGCCGCTGGCACGCTCAACTGCTCGACCGCGACCGCATCCCAGATCGATGCTGCGATCTACGAGAACTTCTCGCGCGGCCGTCCGACCTCGTACACCGTGCAGCTGCCTGTGCCGGGTGGTTCGCTGAGCAACGCGATCGCCCAGTTCAAGATGAAGAACACCGGTCTGTTCCTGCAGGATAACTGGACCGTCAACAACAACCTGACGATCAGTGCCGGCGTGCGCGTCGACGTGACCGGTGTCGACGGCAACCCGCTGCGCAACGCCAACGTCGCCCAGGCGGCGGTGGCCGGCAATGCCGCGACCTTCACCCGCCAGACCGGCGGCTTCAGCGTCGACAACACCCGCACCTTCGACGGCAACAAGCTGTGGCAGCCACGCGTCGGCTTCAACTACAAGATCGACGCGGCACGTCCGACCCAGCTGCGCGGCGGTGTCGGCCTGTTCCAGGGCGCGGCAGCGACCGTGTGGATGTCGAACCCGTTCTCGAACCCGGGCGTCGCTACCCGCAGCATCACCTGCTCGGGCTCGGGCGCGACCCGCTGCCCGAACACCGACGGTCTGTTCACCCCGGACGTGAACGCCCAGCGTACCGTGGCCGGCTCGACCCCGGCGGTCAACGTCGACATCCTGTCGCCGAGCCTGCGCCAGCCGTCGATCTGGAAAGCCAACCTGGCATTCGAGCATGAGCTGCCGGTCGGCGGCCTGGTGTTCGGCGCCGAGCTGCTGGCGACCGAGAACAAGGATGCGATCTTCTACCAGCACCTGAACCTGGGCGCACCGACCCGCATCGGCAAGGACGGCCGTGAGCTGTACTACAACGCCAACGGCCTGAGCGCGAACTGCTACACCTTCACCAACAACGCGGCAGGCGCGGCAACCGGCTGCCAGAACACGGCCAAGGCCCTGTCGAACCTGAGCTACGACCGCGTGCTGCTGGCCCAGCGCACCGGCAAGGGCGACGCCCAGCTGGTGACCTTCTCGCTGACGAGCCCGACCCGCAAGGGCTTCGGCTGGTCGGTGGCCTACACCCACACCAACGCGACCGAAGTCTCGCCGCTGACCTCGTCGACCTCGAACTCGAGCTGGTCGGGCCGTTCGGTCTTCAACCCGAACGAAGAAGTCGCCGCCAACTCGTCGTACCTGGTGAAAGAGCGTATCAACGCCCGCCTGTCGTGGGAGAAGCGCTTCTTCGGCGACTACCGCACCCGCCTCGGCGTCTTCTATGAAGGCCGCGAGGGCAAGCCGTACAGCTGGACCTTCAACAACGACCTGAACGGCGACGGCCTGGCCGGCAACGACCTGATGTACATCCCGTCGAAAGAAGGTTCGGGCGAAGTCGTGTTCTTCGGCGACACCGCGACCAACAAGAGCAACGAAGCGCGCTTCTGGGCAACCGTCAACGCCAACGAAGTGCTGCGCAACGCCAAGGGCGGCGTGGTTAGCCGTAACAGCGACTTCTCGCCGTGGACCAACAGCTTCGACGTGAAGATCACCCAGGAACTGCCGGGCTTCTTCAAGAAGCACAAGGCCAGCTTCGCACTCGACATCCTCAACTTCGGCAACCTGCTGAACAAGAAGTGGGGCCGTATCGAGGAAGTGGGCTTCCAGTCGGCCGGCGCGCAGGCGCGCAGCTTCGTGGACTACCTCGGCCTGGATGCACAGGGCCGCTACGTCTACGGCGTGCGTAACAACGTCGAAGACCTGGACGTCCGCCAGGCCAAGGGCGAATCGCAGTGGGCCATCCAGGCAACCTTCAAGTACGAGTTCTAAGAACCTGACTTGATGCCCGTGAGGTAGGAACGGCCGGTGGCGACACCGGCCGTTTTTCATTGGTTGAAGACTCCCGTTCCTGGCCTGTAAAGATGGCTGAAGACCGGGACCCCATGTGATAATGCGGAGGGCATAACTCGCCTCCCTCCTTGATCGAGAACACTCCATGACCGTTTCCCTGCGTGCTCCGGCACCACTCTCGCGCGCCGCATTGGCCGTCGCCGTTTCCCTGACCCTGGCCGGCTGCGCCACCACCGCCAGCCGTGAACCGGTCAGCATCAAACTGGTTGCCATGAACGACTTCCATGGCAACCTCGAGCCGAGCCGCTATGTCCCGACCAATCCGGACGGCAGCAAGGCGCCCGCCATCCGCGCCGGCGGCGTCGAGGCCGTGGCCGCCGCGCTGCAGGCCTGGCGCAAGGAAGACAAGGACCTGCTGTTCGTCTCCGCGGGCGACCTGGTGGGCGCCAGCCCGGCCATGTCCTCGCTGTGGGCCGACGAGCCGACCATCGAGGCGATGAACATGCTGGACCTGCGCGTCTCCGCGGTCGGCAACCACGAATTCGACGCCGGCCGCAAGGAACTGCTGCGCCAGCAGAACGGCGGCTGCGATTCGCCGCGTCCGGCCAAGGCCTGCCAGATGGCGCCGAACTATGGTGGCGCGAAGTTCACCTACCTGGCCGGCAACGTGGTCGACAAGGCCACCGGCAAGCCCTTCATCCCGGCCTTCAGGATCATCGAGACCAAGGGCATCAAGGTCGGGCTGGTCGGCGTGGTGCTGCAGGACACCCGCTCGGTCGTGATGGCCTCGGGCATCGCGGGACTGGAGTTCGGCGACGAGGCCGCGGCGATCAACCGCGCCATTCCCGACATGCGCCGCCAGGGCGCGGACGTGATCGTGGCCCTGGTGCACCAGGGCGGCACTACGCCGGAGAATCCGCTGACGCCCGGCTGCACCCAGCTGAAAGGCCCGATCGTCGACATCGTCAAGCAGCTCGATCCGGCGATCCGCCTGGTCATCACCGGCCATACCCACCAGGGCTACCTGTGCAAGGTCGACGGCCGCACCGTGACCCAGGCCTCGTCCTACGGCCACCTCCTGACCCGCATCGCCATGAAGGTGGAGAAGGGCGTCGGCCAGGTGGGCGAGGTCCAGGTCGAGAACGTCCTGATGAAGGGCGGCGCCTTCCCGGCCGACGAGAAGATGGCCGCCTTCATGGCCAAGGTGAAGGACAGCAGTCGCGCCGCCCTGATGCGCCCGGTGGCGCGCCTGGCATCCGCGCCGGTGCTGCGCAAGCAGAACGCGGCCGGCGAAGCGCCGCTCGGCAACCTGATCGCGGACGCGGTGCTGGCCGCCACCCGCAACGTCGGCGCCCGCATCGGCTTCATGAACGAAGGCGGCATTCGCAAGGACCTGGAAGCCGGGGAAGGCAACGTGGCCGCCTTCGGCCAGGTCCAGGCCGTGCTCCCGTTCGGGAATACCCTGGTGGTGATGGACCTGACCGGCGCCCAGATCCGCGCGCTGCTTGAGCGCCAGTGGAACAAGGACGGTTCGATGGGCTCGATGCTGCAGGTGTCCAATGGTTTCAGTTATACCTGGGACGAGCGGCGTCCGGTCGGCAGCCGCGTGACCGCCATCAGCCTGGACGGCAAGCCGCTCGAAGACGGCCAGCGCTACCGCATCGTCGCCAACAACTTCCTGGCCGAAGGCGGCGACAACTATCCGGAATTCGGCAAGGGCACCAACCGCCTCGAGACCGGCCTGCTCGACCTCGACGCCTTCGCCGACTACCTGCGCGAGACCGAAGGGCAGGGCGCCGCCCTCGCCCCAAGCGCGCCGCGCATCGTCAAGGCCCAATAAGCCGACCGTTTCAACCAAGGATGACCATGAAAAAACTAGCCTGCGTACTGGCGCTCACCACCGCTTTTGCCTCCTTCGACGCCGCGGCCTGGGGCCGCGACGGCCACAAGGCCATCGGCGCCATCGCCGACAAGCTGCTCAAGGGCAGCAGGGCGCAAAAGGAAATCGCCCTGCTGCTCAAACCCGGCGAATCGCTCGAACTGATCGCCAACTGGGCCGACTGCGTCAAGGGCACCTATTGCGGCGAGCAGACTCCGGAGATGATCGAGTACGTCAACGCCAATCCGCAGCACGACAAGTACCACTACACCAACGTGCCCTTCCAGCACGACCACTACGACGACCACGGCGTGGGCAGGACCGGCGTCGACATCGTGCAGACGCTGCGCCAGTGCATCGCGGTCCTGCAGGGCAAGACCGATCCTGAGCTGAACCCGCACAAGTTCACCAAGCGCCAGGCGCTGATCCTGCTGGCCCACTTTGCCGGCGACATCCACCAGCCGCTGCACGTGGGCGCGGCCTATGTCGGCAAGGACGGCAAGTTCGTTGCCCCGAACACCCAGGAGGAAGTCAACGAAACCGTCATCTTCGATACGCGCGGCAGCAACAACCTGCTGCTGGACGACGCCAGGCTGGCCGAACTGGCGGCGCGCGTGATCCCGGCGGGCGAACCGGTACCCGTGAAGGAAGGCGTGCCGAAGTCCCTGACGCGGCCCTTCCACTCGTACTGGGACAGCACCACGGTCGACTACGCGTTCCGCCGCCTGCAGACGAAAACCCCGGCGCAGTTCGCGGACAAGGTCGTCAGCGGCAAGACGCAGCTGCCGCTGATCGAAGGCGATCCGATCACCGTGCCTTACGTTTGGGCCAACCACTCGCTGTTCGTGGCCAAGGAAGCCTTCAGGGAAGTCGCGCCCGGCAAGCTGACGCCGCAGACCAGCAAGAAGGGCGAGACCTACTACACCTTCGCCCTGGAAGTGCCGGCCAACTACCCGGTGCCGAGCTCGGAGATCGCCAAGCAGCAGCTGATCAGGGGCGGCTACAACCTGGCGGCCTTGTTGCAGGCAATTTATCCGGAGAAGGGGTAAAGGTTTTCGCCGCGTTTAGTTAGTTCGGCAATACTTAGTCAGCCACAAGACCGTCATCCCGGCGTAGGCCGGGATCCAATTCCTTAGCGCAGTGTGACTGTAACTCTGTGCCACGAACTTGGATCCCGGCCTTCGCCGGGAGTGAAAGCCGCCAGTGGCGGCTTTTACGTTTTTGAGCTATCGATTCGAACAAACGCCAGCACCGCTCAACATACGCATCGCACTCCCCCTCGGTCTTGGATAGAATCCCGCTCACCACCGATCCTTTCCAAATTAATATGACCCTCCGCCTGAAGGCCGCCGCCTGCGCCGCCTGCCTCATCCTCCCCCTGGCCGCCCAGGCCCAAACCGCCTCCGAACGCAATCTCCCGCTCTGGGAAATCGGCCTCGGCGCCGCCGCCCTGTCCACGCCCTCCTATCCGGCCTCAAGCGGACGCGAAACGCGGGTGCTGGTCGTGCCGAGCGTGATCTACCGTGGCGAGATCCTGCGCGCCGACCGTTCCGGCATCAATGCGCGCCTGTTCAGCTCCGACTGGGCCGAGCTCGACTTCGGCTTCGCCGGCGCCTTGCCATCCGATTCGGACGACGTGGACGAACGCGCGGGCATGCCCGACCTCGGCCCGCTGGTGGAAGTCGGTCCACGCCTGAAGCTGCGCCTGGCGGACCTGGGCAACAACCGGCGCCTGCGCCTCGAGCTGCCGCTGCGCGCCGTGATCGAGGCGCGCGGCGGGCTGCACGGCCGCGGCGCTACCTTCGAGCCGCGCCTGGCCTACGAGATGGCGGGCGAGCGCAGGGCCTGGACGTTTGAAGCCAATGTGTCGGCGGTGCTGGGCGACCGCCGGATCAACCGCCACTTCTACGAAGTCGCGCCGCAGTATGCGACCGCCACGCGGCCGGCGTATGCCGCCGACTCCGGCCTGCTGCTGACGCGCCTCGGCCTGTTCGGCTCGCGCTACGTCAACGAGGACGTACGCCTGTTCGGCTACCTGCGTTTCGAGAGCTACAAGGGGACGGCGAACCGCGACAGTCCGCTGCATGTGAAGGACAGCGGCGTATCGGGCGGGGTGGGGGTGTTGTGGACCTTCAAGCGTTCCGCGGCGCGGGCGCGCGGGGCGGAAACGGTCGATCCGAGCATATAAGAACCTATCCCAGTAGGGAACGAGTCGTTGCTGACGCGCCTGACAAGCGGGTGCCGCGTTGCTCGTCCTTGCATGGTTCACCATGCGGCGTCCTCGCGCCTTGCCCCCACTTGCCATGCATCGTCATCAACTTCCTCCTCCCTACCGGGATAGGTTCTAAGGAAAAATGCCGTGCGGGGCCGCACGGCATGGGTGAAACCCGGGCGGCAAGGCCGGCCCGGGCAATGCTGCAATTACTTGGAAGCGTCCTTGCCGTCCTTGTGCTTGGACTTCTTGTCGTGCTTGTCCTGCTTGGCGTCAGCCTTGTCGGTCTTGTCGGCGGTCGATGCCGACGCCGGAGTCGCCGGGGTGGCAGGCGTTGCCGGAGTGGCCGGCGAAGCGGCGGTGGCAGCGGTGGCGCCGGTGCCGCCGGCGGTGGCCGACGAGTCGGTGGTGGCCGAGGTTTCGGTTGCCGGGGTGGTCGGCATTGCCGGGGTGGCGGCGGTTGCCGGGGTTGCCGGAGTAGCCGGGGTTGCTGGGGTGGTGGTCTGGGCGTAGGCCGAGGCAGCGGACAGAGCGACGATCAGGGTAGCAATGGTCTTCTTCATTGGGTAAATCCTTTCTGGTTCGGTTCTGGCGTACGTTTATCGTGTCACCTAGGCATCTAACGGGCCGCCGCTAAGCCCTGTTGACGAGCCTTACAAAGCCTTACGGTAGTCACATTTGCTAACAAACTGTGCAACAAGCGGTGATTCAGCGCAAAAAAAAATGGCCTGCAGAAATGCAGGCCATTTTTGTTGCATGCGAGCCGATCAGCGTGACTTGACGAAAGGCCTGCCCAGCGCCTTCGGAGCCACCGACTTGGCCATCAGGCCGGCCAGCACCACCACGGTCAGCACATACGGGATCATCTGGATCAGCGCGCCCGGGATACGGCCCACCACCGGCAGGTCCACGCCTTCGATCTGCACTTGCAGCGCGCCGAAGAAGCCGAACATCAGGCAGCCCAGCACGGTGTGCAGCGGGCGCCAGTTACCGAACACCATCGCGGTCAGCGCCAGGTAGCCGGCGCCGGCCGACATGTCGCGCAGGAAGAAACCGCTCTGGACGATCGACAGGTAGGCGCCCGAGAAGGAGCACAGTACGCCGGCGATCAGCATGGCGCTATAGCGGGTCTTCTGCACCGAGACGCCGGCGGCGTCGGCGGCATGCGGGTTTTCGCCGCAGGCGCGCAGGCGCAGGCCGAAGCGGCTGTGGTAGAGCACCCAGTGCACCACCGGCAGCAGCAGGAAGGCCAGGTAGACCAGCACGGTGTGGCCGCCGATCACGCTGCCGTACAACCAGCCGATGAAGGGGATATCGGCCAGGGCCGCGGTGCCCGGCAGGACGATGTCGCTCAGGCGCGCTTCGCCCAGGTCCGGCGTGCGGCCGCCTTGCTGGAAGAAGTACTGGGCCACGACAAAGGTCAGCCCGGTCATGGCGATGTTGATCGCCATGCCGGCGACCAGCTGGTTCCCCTTCTGGGTGATCGATACGAAGGCCTGCACCATGGCCAGCATCACGGAGGCCACGATGCCGGCGGCGATGCCGATCCACGGATCCTGGTAGGTATAGGCGACGCCGGCCGAGACGAAGGCCGAGGCGAGGATCTTGCCCTCGAGGCCGAGGTCGATCACGCCGCTGCGCTCGGCGAACAGGCCGGCCATGGCCGCGAAAATCAGGACCGGCGCATTGCGGATCATCGTGACGACGATGCTGGCGAGTTGGAAGTCGTCCATGGCTTATTGACCTTTACGAGCATTGATCAGTTTGAGGACCGCCGGCGCGTACAGGTTCTCCATCGCGCCGCAGAACAGGATGATCAGTCCCTGGATGAAAATGAAAGTCTCCTGCGGGATGTTCGGCTTTTCCAGCGAGAGGTCGAAACCGCCCTGGATCAGCGCGCCGAACAGGACCGACGACAGGAAGATGCCCACCGGGTGCTGGCGGCCCATCAGGGCGATCGCGATGCCGATGAAGCCGGCGCCGGCCGGGAAGTTCAGGCTCAGGTAGTGCGTCGAGCCCAGGATCGAGTTGACGGCCGCCAGGCCCGCCAGGGCGCCCGAGATCAGCATCGCGACGATGATCATGCGGCTGATGCGCACGCCGGCGTAGTGGGCGGCGTGCTGGTTCAGGCCCGTGGCCTGCAGCTTGTAGCCCCACGAGGAACGCGACATCGCGATCCCGTACACCGCCAGCGCGATCAGCGCCAGGAAGAAGGAGATGTTCAGCGGGGTGTCGCCCAGGACCGGGAACCAGTCGACCAGGCGCGGCATCCACGAGGCTTCGCTGAAGACGCGGCTGGCCGGGTTCTGGTCGCCCTCGGGGATGAGGTACTTCACGATGATGAAGTTCATCAGGCTGGCGGCGATGAAGTTGAACATGATGGTCGTGACCACCACGTGGCTGCCGCGCTTGGCCTGCAGGTAGCCGGGCAGGAAGGCCCAGCCGGCGCCGAACACGGCGCTGGCAAGCATCGCCAGCGGGATCAGGAGCCAGGGCGACAGCGAGGCATCGAAGGCGAGCATGGCCAGGGTGAGCCCCAGGCCGCCCAGGTACATCTGGCCTTCGGCGCCGATGTTGAACAGGCCGGCCTTCATGGCCACCGAAACCGCCAGGCCGGTGAACACGAAGGTGGAGGCGTAGAACAGGGTGTAGCTCAGGCCTTCCGGATTGATGACGGCGCTGTTGATCAGGATCTGCAGCGATTCGACCGGGCTTTCGCCCAGCAGGTGGATCACCAGCGCGGCCACCAGCAGTGCGGAGAGCAGGTTCAGGATGGGCAGGACGAAGCCCGATGCCCAGCGTGGGAGTTCAGTCGTTTTCATATCAGTGCTTGTGCATCCCGCCCATCAAGAGGCCAATGCGGGTGGTATCGAATTCGTCGATGTTCAATTCACCGGTGACGCGGCCGCTCGAGACGACCACGATGCGGTCGGCCAGCGCGCGCACTTCTTCCAGCTCGGTCGACACCAGGAGGATCGCCACGCCTTCGTCGCGCAGGCGCAGCAGCTGGGTGTGGATGCTTTCGATGGTGCCGATGTCGACGCCGCGGGTGGGCTGGCCGACCAGCATCAGCTTGGGTGCGGCCGACACTTCGCGTGCGATCACGACCTTCTGCTGGTTGCCGCCCGAGAGCAGGCCGATGCGCAGGTCTGGATTCTTGGGGCGCACGTCGAAGGCCTCGAGCAGGTGCGCGCAGCGCTTGGCGATGGCGTCGAAGTCGAACAGGCCCAGCTTGTTCTTGACGCGGTCCTGGTAGCCGAACACGGTGTTCTGCATGACCGAGAAATCCTTGATGACGCCGTCGCGCAGGCGGTCTTCCGGCACGTGGCCGATGCCCAGCTCGCGGAAGGTGGCGGGCAGGCCGTCCGCGTTTGAGCGGCCGGCGTAGGGCAGTTCCTTGCCGAGAAACTCGACTTTACCGGAGCTCGGCAGGCGCATGCCCGACAGGATTTCCATCAGCTCGCTCTGGCCGTTGCCCGACACGCCGGCAATCGCCACGATCTCGCCGGCGCGTACCGTCAGGTCGATGTCGGACAGCAGCTTGACCTTGTTCTTGTCTTCCAGCTGCAGGCCGCTGACCCGCAGCACCGGCGCGCCCGGCTGATACGGTTTGCGCGGCAGGTTGCCTTCGATGGGGCGGCCGACCATCATGTTGGCCAGCTGTTCTTTTGACGTGTCGCGGGTGGCGACGGCGCCGGCCACGCGGCCCGCGCGCATCACGGTCACCTGGTCGGTGATCTCCATGATCTCGCCCAGCTTGTGGGTGATCAGGATGATGGTCTTGCCCTGTTCCTTGAACAGCCGCAGGATCTCGAACAGCGAGGCGGTTTCCTGGGCGGTGAGGACGGCGGTCGGCTCGTCCAGGATCAGGATCTCGGCGCTGCGGTAGATCTGCTTGAGGATCTCGACGCGCTGCTGCGCGCCCACCGACAGGTCGTGGATGGTGGCCAGCGGGTCGACGTCGAGGCGGTACTTGGCGCAGATCTCGCGCAGCTTCGCTTCGGTTTCCCTGCGCTTGGCAGCCAGCTTGAATCCGCCCTCGGTGCCCAGCATGACGTTGTCGAGCACGGTCATGTTCTCGACCAGCATGAAGTGCTGGTGGACCATGCCGATGCCCAGGTCGATCGCCTCGAGGGACGAGCGGATCTGGCGCTCCTGGCCGTTGATCACGAGCTGGCCGCTGTCGGCATGGTAGTAGCCGTACAGGATGCTCATGAGGGTGGACTTGCCCGCGCCATTCTCGCCGATCACACCGTGGATCGAGCCTTTGGCGATCGAGAAGCTGACGTCAGCGTTCGCCTGCACGGCCCCGAAGGCCTTGCTAATGTTGCGAAATTCTACGGCTGGCTGCATTGCGATCAGTACTTATAAGAGTGGATGCTTCATTCATTCAAAAGCGCGCCGGGCCGGGATGACCGGCGCGGCGCGCTTCAGAATGGGATAGGTGAATCAGACCGGGCAGCTGCCGGCGGCACGGTAGTCGATGACCTTGATCTTGCCGTTGATGATGTCGGTGCGCACGGCGTTCACGCGCTTTTCCATCTCCGGCGAGACGACCTTGCGGTTGTCCTTGTCCAGGACCCAGTCCACGCCGCCTTCCTTCAGGCCCTTGTAGGTGACGCCCGGCTTCCAGGTGCCGTTCTTCACGGCCATGAAGGAGTCGTAGACGGCGACGTCCACGCGCTTGACCATCGAGGTCAGCATGGTGCCCGGGTGCAGGTAGTTCTGGTTCGAATCGACGCCGATCGCCAGCTTGCCCTTGGTCTTGGCCATCTGCAGGGCGCCCATGCCGCTGCCGCCGGCCACCGCGAACACCACGTCGGCGCCGCGGTCGAACTGCGCGCGGGCCAGCTCGCCGCCCTTGGCCGGATCGTTCCAGGCCGCGGCGGTGGTGCCGACCATGTTCTGCATGATCTCGACTTTCGGGAACTGCGCTTTCGCGCCCTGGGTGTAGCCGCAGGCGAAGGCGCGGATCAGCGGGATGTCCATGCCGCCGACGAAGCCCAGCTTCTTCGATTTGGAAGCCATGGCGGCGGCGACGCCGACCAGGTAGGAGCCTTCCTGTTCCTTGAACATCACCGAGTTGATGTTGTTACCTTGTGCGATGCTGTCGATCAGCACGAAGCGCACGTTCGGGAATTCCTTGGCGACCTTCTGGACCGCCTGGGTCTGCGAGAAGCCGATCGCCGCGATCAGGTCGACCTTCTTGCGCGCGAGGCCGCGCATCACCTGCTCGGCCTGGGTATCGCTGTTGGCCTGCACTTCGAAGACCTTGATGCCGGTTTCCTTCGTAAAGCGCTGCAGGCCTTCGAAAGCCGACTGGTTGAACGATTTGTCGAACTTGCCGCCCGCATCGTAGACCATGCCGAGCTTCGGCGCGGCGGGCGCTGCCGCCGCGACGCCTGCGCTGCCGGCGACGCACAGCGCCGCAATGGTCATGGTGAGTTGCTTGAGTTTCATGAATGAGGCTCCTGGGAATTTCGATATTGTACCCGGCCCAACAGTGAGACAGGAACGGGCTGCGCAAGCTGCATCGTCAATGGCGGTGTGGAGCCGGACAATGCGAAGCGCATTGTGTCAGCCGCACGGCGCCCGTGTGGTTACGATTTGTATCGCGGTAGTGTTTCTCTCGACAGTGCTTGATACCTGTAGCTCATCTGCAACATCAATACGGCTACAAGGACAGGCCTGGAGCCGAAACCAGCCCGCAACGCCGCGCAATGAAGGGAAATCCGGGTGTACGCAGCTCAGCCTGTCAAATATGCATCAAACGACATATTGATGACAAATACGATTTTACTTGGCAATTTATTCCAAGGAAATATAACTGCTGACAATATTCAGCAATTATTTTGCTATGGCGCTCATCGTGTCGATGGCCAGCGCCGGCTTGGGGCCGACTTCCTTGCCGACTTCGATCTGGGGCTTTGCCGCCTCCGGCGCGCTCGGCTCGGCCGTCGGCAGCTGGGGAGGGGTGGCCGGCTTGGCGAACTGGCGCGTGAGGAAGCTGGCGATCAGGGCCTGGGTCGCTTCCAGGTAGGGGATGTTCATGTGGTCCGAGCCGGGCACGGTGTCGTCGCCCACCAGCGTGGCCAGCTTGCCCACCAGCTGGTCGGTATGCGAGTGCGGCACCACGTCGTCGTCGGCAGCGCGCAGGATATAGGTCGGCGCCTTGAGCGAGGGCGCGTACTTGATCGACTCGAAGCGGTGGCGCAGCATGTACTCGATCGGCATCACGCGGAAGCGCCGCTTGGCGATGGCGAGGATGGAATCGTAGGGCGTGATCAGGACCACCGAGTGCGCCGGGCGTTCCTTCGCCACCTGCACCGCCACGCCCGAACCGAGGCTGCGGCCGACCAGGGCGATGCGCGCGGCGTCCACCTGGCCGAGTTCGGCGAGCCAGTCGAACAGGGTGCAGCCGTCGTCGATCATGTGGATCTCGGCCGGCACGCCATGCGACTGGCCGTAGCCGCGGTAGTTCATGGCCAGCACGGTCATGCCGGGGAACAGCTTGCCGGCGTCGCGCGCGACCCAGGACACTTCCTCGGAGCGGCCGCCGAAATACATCACCGCGGGACGCGGACCCGGAACGAGGGGAGTGAGGAGCCAGCCGCACAGGCGGGTGCCGTCCTTGGCGCGCAGGACGACGGGGCGGGTGCGGTGCCCGCTGCTGCGCGGGCTTTCGCATTCGGGGGTGATGCAGGGATTGAACACCAGGCGGCGCTGGTTGGCCGCGACCGCGGCGGTCAGGGTCAGCCACAAAAAGCTGGCAAACCCCGTGATCCCCGCCGCCATTTTTTTTGAAGTGTCCATGGTTCCAGTCTACGCCTGCCGCAGGAACTTGTTCTGTGCGGCACTTCGCTAAGTGGAACGCGATATGGATGCGTAGCGGAACAGTTGGCTTAATACAACAACAAGCTGGGAGGGCCCCGGAGGGCCCCGCGCGTCATTCCGGTGCGTGCAGCGAGGAAGGGCCGGCGGCGACGTATTGCTCGACGTCGGGCGCGCGATGGTCGATGCGCACGTCCTGCCCGTCGGCGTGCACGCCGGCTTCGGCGTGCTCGCCGGATTCGCTATTGCCGCCCATGCGCCTGCCCAGGTATTCCGAGGCCAGCACGCCGGCGGCCGACAGGGCGGTCAGGGCCAGTGAGCCGCCCCGGGCATGGCTGCCCTGACGGCGCAGCACCAGGTTGGCCGCGCCCACCAGCAGGGCCGCGCCGGTGAGGGCCGCATGCAACTGGCCTTCGCGCTTGGCTTCGCCCTCCGGCTTGTCGGCCACGTAATCCGCCACGCCGGCGGCGCCGGCCGCCAGGCCGCCCACGATGCCGGCCCCCATGCTCAGGTAGGAGGCCTTGGCGTAGTCTTCGTCGCCGGTGGCGCTGTGCATGGCGTCGAGGATGAAACCGAAGGGAATGAGGATGGCCGGCGCTGCGCCCAGGATCGAGTGCAGAGGTTGGCCGGCAATGGTGATCTTGTTCATGGCGTGCTCCTGGCGTTGGTTACTGTCCCGTTAAGTGTGGCATAGGGGCGGGGAGCGGCACGCACGGTTGGGGATGGCCGGATGTTCTAGTAAGATCGATCATTCCGGCCCCTGCGCCGCCTTATCATCGGAGACCTCGTGCACTACCTGCTCATGTATGACCTCGCCCCCGACTATCTCGAGCGCCGCGCCGAATTCCGCGACGAGCACCTGAAGCTGGCCTGGGAAGCGCAGCGGCGTGGCGAGCTGGTGCTTGCCGGCGCACTGGACAATCCCGCCGACCGCGCGGTGCTGATGTTCAGCTGCGACAGCCCGCAAACGGCCCAGATGTTCGCCGCCAGGGACCCCTACGTGACTCATGGCCTGGTGCGCGCCTTCCACGTGCGCCAGTGGAACACCGTGATCGGCGACGACGCCTTCACCCCTGTCCACCCTGGTTAAAAAATTAGTGCTGGCAACGGCATTGAACAGGTAACATTGCCCGGCTTTCAACTAAGCCGGAGAGTTCATGCACACTGCCGTCAACCTGTGGCCGCTGCTCGGCGTCGCGGTCATCGTCGCCGGGTTCCTGCTGCGTGCGCATCCCGTGCTGGTGGTGGTGGCCGCCTGCGGTGTCACCGGGTTTGCCGCCGCCATGCCGCTGGAAAGCATCCTCGCCTCGCTCGGCAGCGCCTTCGTCAAGACGCGCAACCTGCCGCTGATCCTGCTGCTGCCGCTGGCCGCGATCGGCCTGCTGGAGCGCGCCGGCCTGCGCGAGCGCGCCCAGGCCGCGATCGCCAAGGTGCGCTTGGCCACCGCGGGACGCCTCCTGATCGTCTACCTGTTCGCGCGCGAAACCTCGGCCGCCGCCGGCCTGACCAGCCTGGGCGGCCAGGCCTCGATGGTGCGCCCGCTGGTGGCGCCGATGGCCGAAGCCGCCGCCGAAACGCGCTATGGCAACCTGCCCGAGCCGCTGCGCCACCGCATCCGCGCCATGTCCGCCGCCACCGACAACGTCGGCCTGTTCTTTGGCGAAGACATTTTTGTCGCCTTCGGCGCCATCGTCCTGATGCAGACCATCCTGAACGCCGAGGGCATCGCGGTCGATCCGCTGCACATGGCGCTGTGGGGCATCCCGACCGCCATCACCGCCTTCATCATCCACGCCTGGAACCTGCGCCGGCTCGATGCGCACATTCGCCGCACGATGGGCGAGGCAGGGGTGAAGGCATGATCACGCTCGAGCTGTTCTACGTCGTGGCCGGCCTGCTGTTCCTGGCCGTGGCCGTGATGAACCTGCGTGACCGCAGCAATCCGCGCCGCCATACGACCGCGCTGTTCTGGGGACTGTACGCCTTGCTCTACCTGGCGGGCGAACGCTTGGCCCCGAGCTTTGTCGGCGCCCTGATGATCCTGATGGCGCTGCTGGCGGGCTTCGGGGGCGTCATCGGCGGCAAGCCCGCCGTGGTGCCGGAGGAGCAGCGCCGCGCCTCCAGCGCCCGGCTCGGCAACCGACTGTTCATCCCGGCGCTGATCCTGCCGCTGGTGACCATGCTCGGCGCCACCGTATTCTCGGATGTGCAGGTGGGCGGCCTGCCGCTGCTCGATCCCAAGCACCTGACCCTGGCCGCCCTGGGCGTCGCGGCGCTGCTGGCGCTGGGCGCCGCCTGCTGGCTGACGCGCGCCACGCCGCTGCAGGGCGTGCGCGAGGCGCGCCGCCTGGTCGATGCGATCAGCTGGGCCTTCGTGCTGCCGCACATGCTGGCCGTGCTCGGCCTGCTGTTCACCGAGGCCGGCGTGGGCAAGGCGGTGGCGTACGTGACGACCTCCTATATCGACATGGATTCGCGCTTCGTCGCGGTGGCTGTGTTCTGCATCGGCATGGCCCTGTTCACGATCGTGATGGGCAACGGCTTCGCCGCCTTCCCGGTGATGGCGGGCGGTGTCGGCATCCCGGTGCTGGTCGGCGTATACGGCGCCAACCCGGCCGTGATGGCGGCAATCGGCATGTTCAGCGCGTATTGCGGTACATTAATGACGCCGATGGCGGCGAACTTCAACATCGTGCCGGCAGCGCTGCTCGACCTGCCCGACAAGAACGCCGTCATCCGGGCCCAGATTCCAACGGCGCTGCCGCTGCTGGTGGCGAACATCTTCCTCTTGTACTTCCTGATGAACCGATGATCAAGACCGTACTGCTTACCGGCTTCGAGCCGTTCAACAAGGCGAACGTCAACCCGGCCTGGGAGGCCGTGCGCGCACTGGATGGGTGGAGCGGCGAGGGCTTTCGCGTCGAGGTGCGCCAGCTGCCCTGCGTCTTCGTCGATGCCAGGGATGCCCTGGCCGCGATGGTGGACGAGCTGCATCCGGATATCGTGATCGCCGTCGGCCAGGCCGGCGGGCGCGCGGAGATGTCGGTGGAGCGGGTGGCGATCAATATCGACGACGCCTCCATCCTCGACAATGCCGGGCGCCAGCCGGTGGACCGTCCCATCGTCGAGGGCGGACCGGCCGCCTATTTCAGCACGCTGCCGATCAAGGCGATGGTGGCGGCGATGCGCGAGAAGGGCTTGACGGCGGGCGTGTCGCAGACCGCGGGCACCTTCGTGTGCAACCACGTGTTCTACGGGCTGATGCACCACACGGCCGGCAAGCCGACCCGCGCGGGGTTCATCCACGTACCCTTCCTGCCCGAACAGGCGGAAGAGCGGGCGGACGATCCGCCCTCGATGGCCCTGGACGACATCATCCTGGGCATCATGACGGCGGTCGACACGGCCGTGCACGTGGAACGCGACGTGGCGCAGGCCGGCGGGGCGACTCACTGAGCCGCCCGCCGGGCTGCGCCACTATCAGGCGATGCGTGGGTGATTAACGCTTTTCCTGCAGCTTCTCGCCCGCACGTTCCAGGGCGGCGCCGGCCTTGTCGCCCACCTTGTCCGACGCTTCACGGACTTCGGCAGCGGCTTCCTTGCTTTCCTGCTTGATCTCGGCACCGGCTTCGCGCATGTTCTCGCCGGCCTTGTCGGCAGCCTGCTCGATGTTCTCGCCGGCGCGGTCGGCAGCGGCGTCGACGCGTGCGGCGGCTTCGCGGGTTTCCTGTGCGGCGTTGGCGGCAGCGTTGTCGACGGCTGCACCGGCTTCCTGTGCCGGGCCCATGTTCGGGTTGTCGTCGGTTTTCTTGCAGCCGGTGGCCATCACGGCGACGGCCAGCATCAGGGCGGTAATGGTAGCGGTGGTTTTCATGGTGTGCTCCTTGTGAAGAGGTTTAAGTTATTCATCTTTTGACAAGAGTTTGCACCAGAGACTTGATGAGAACGGTGCGCGAAGTAACGCAGAATAAAGAAAAACTTGCTTTTCAAACAAAATTTATCAAAACCGCTGTTGTAATAAGTTTTGTTGAAAGGCGATTGCCTTGGAGTGCGAGCTAGGGGGATGTTAGGATCAGTCAATGGACCGACGAACTGATTACAAGACCGCACTGCTCATCGATTCCGCCATCCACGAGGCGGCCAGCGAAGGGCGCCCGCGTGCCGCCACCGAACTCGCCAAGCTCGGCGTGCCGATGGAAATCACGATGCGCGTGCTGACCCGCCCCACCGACCGCCGTCACCAGATCGCCTCGCTCAGCACGGTGGCGGTCGAGCTCAAGCGCCAGTAGGCTGTTCCGGGAACAGGATGTTCAGGAAGGCGCGCACCACCGGCGCATCGCCTTCCACCGGGTAGGCAATGTAGAGGTTCGCCGAGGGTGGATCGGTCCGGATCGGCAGGAAGCGCACGCCCGGCCAGCCGATGCGGCTGGTGGTCTGGGGGAGCAGCGCCACGCCAAGGCCCGCGCCCACCATGGCCAGCAGGGTCTGCGGCTCGGCCGCTTCCTGGAAGATGGTCGGCTGGAAGCCGGCGTTCACGCAGCACTGGATCAGGTAGCGCGGCTCGGCCGACTGGTCCAGGTGCAGGGTCAGCATGGGTTCGTGGGCGATGTCGATCAGCTCGATCGCCTCGTTCTGCGCCAGCGGGTGCTTCTCGTTGATCGCCACGCACACGTTCTCTTGAAAGCACAGGTCCTGGCGCAGGTTGGCCTGCTTCAGCACGTCCCCCTCGATGCGCGGCTCGCGCCAGAAGCCGACGTCGATCTGCCTGGCGCGCAGCGCTTCCCACTGGTCGTTCGGGCCTAGTTCGTGGATGGTCCAGGTCACGCGCGGGTACTGGCTCTGGAACTGCTCCAGCAGGGACGGAATCGGCCCCCACATCGCCGAGCCGACGATGCCCACGCGCAGGCGGCCCACTTCGCCGCGGTCGATCTGGCGGATGGTGTCGATCGTCATGCGCATCTTGGCCAGCAGCTCGGCCGCTTCCACCATCAGCGCCTTGCCCGCCACCGTCAGCTCGAAGCTGCGCGTGGTGCGCGTGAACAGGCGCACCCCGAGTTCGCTCTCCAGCTTCATGATCTGCTGGCTCAAGGGCGGCTGCGAGATGTGCAGGCGTTCGGCCGCGCGCGAAAAGCTTTTCTCTTCGGCCACGGCCAGGAAGTAGCGCAGCTGTTTCAGGTCGATCGACATGGCGCGTCGTGGATCAGGCGTTCAAGGCCACGGCCAGGCGTGCGCCGACCAGGGCGTTGTGCTTGACCAGGGCGATGTTGGTCGCCAGGCTGCGGCCTTCGGTCAGTTCCTTGATGCGGGCCAGCAGGAAGGGCGTGACGGCCTTGCCTTTCACGCCTTGCGCCTCCGCTTCGCCCAGCGCCTGCTGGATGATGGCGTCGATTTCCTCGGTCGGCATCGCCGCTTCGCCGGGCACCGGATTGCTGACCACCACGCCGCCCGCCAGGCCGAGCTGCCACTTGGTGCGGATGAAGGCTGCCTGTTCTGCCGGCGTGTCGAGCTGGAAGTCGGCCTTGAAGCCGCTCTCGCGCGTGAAGAAGGCCGGGAAGCCCGGCTGGCCGACGCTCAGCACCGGCACGCCGTGGGTTTCCAGGTATTCCAGGGTCAGGCCGATGTCGAGGATCGACTTCACGCCGGCGCAGACCACGGCCACGCTGGTGTGGGCGAGTTCCTGCAGGTCGGCCGAGATGTCGAAGCTGGTCTCGGCGCCGCGGTGCACGCCGCCGATGCCGCCGGTGACGAACACCTCGATGCCGGCCAGCTGGGCGCAGATCATGGTGGCGGCAACGGTGGTGGCGCCGAGTTTGCCGGTAGAGAGCACATAGGGCAGGTCGCGGCGGCTGACTTTCAGCGCGTCGGGCGAGGCGCCCAGCAGCTCCAGCTGCTCGTCGTTCAGGCCGACGCAGATCTTGCCGTCGATGATGGCGATGGTGGCGGGCACCGCGCCGGCGTCGCGGATGATCTGCTCCACCTCGCGTGCGGTCTGCACGTTCTGCGGGTAGGGCATGCCGTGCGAGATGATGGTCGATTCGAGCGCGACGACGGGCTTGCCGGCGGCGCGCGCGCTTGCCACTTCGGGCGAGAACAGGAGGAAGGATTGCATGGTCAGTCCAATACAGATTCGTTGAGAGTATCCAGGTGGCCCGGTTCGAGCGCGGGGCAGACGGTCTGCTCGCATTCGATGGTCATGGCGGAGAGTTGCAGGCCGCGGCGGCAGGCCAGGCCGAGGTCGGCCTCGCCGCTGTGCAGCGACCAGCAGACGGCGGCGGCGAAGGCGTCGCCCGCACCGGTGACGTCGACGACCTCGACCTGCGGGGCATCCAGGCGCATCACGCCGCCATCCGAGGTATACATGACGCCGCGTGCGCCGCGCGTGACCACTACGTCCTGCACGCCCTGGCTTTGCAGCTCGCGGCAGGCGGCGCCGATGGCGGCGTCGCTGTCCAGCGTACGCTGGAGGCGGGTCGCCAGCTCGCCTTCGTTCAGGATCAGGAGGCGCAGGCCGCGCAGCTGCTCCGGCAGGCGCGCCATCTTCGGTTCCGACACCGCCACCAGCACCAGCGACACGCCGTCGCGCGCCGCACCGTCGAGCAGGGCGGCAATGGTGTCGTGGGGGAGGTTGAGGTCGGCCACCAGCAACGCGGCGCTGACGCATTGTTGCTGGCGGGTGGCGAGGAACTCCGGGCTCAGGCGCTCGTTCAGGGCCATGTCGGCCAGCGCCACCACCATCTCGCCATCCTGGTCCAGCACCGCGGTATAGGTGCCGCTGCTGACGCCGTCGAGACGCAGGGCGCCGCGGGTGTCGATGCCGGCATCCTCGGCGTGGGCGAGCAGGGCGCGGCCGGACGCGTCGTTGCCGACCGCCGTGATCAGGGCCACCGGCGCGCCCAGGCGCGCCAGGTTCTCGGCGATGTTGCGGGCGACGCCGCCGAAGGATTCGTCCTGGCTGGCCGGGTTCGAAGTGCCGAGCGCCAGCTTGGCGGTGCTGCGCAGCTTTCGGTCGAGGTTGGAAGCGCCGATGCACAGGATCGGACGCTGGTCCGGCAGCACGTAGGCACGCCCCAGGATGCGGCGCTCGCGCACCAGGGTGGCGATGTAGTTGGCCACGGCCGAGCGCGACAGCCCGAGCTGGGCCGCCAGGTCCTGCTGCGAGATGAAGGGATTCGCGCGGATCAGCTCGTACAACTGTTCTTTTTTGGGCAGCTCGGTCACGGTACGGTGCGGGTTGGAATAAACAAATGTTTATCTATGATAGACAAATGTTTGGTGCGTGTCAAAGAATATTGGCTCTTGTGTCTGTATGTCAACAATACACCGGAATATTTATTTTTTAAACCAATAAATCGGCAAGAAAAATGGTATTTGCTATACATATCGCCCCTCATGCATAGTTATAATATTCCGGCTGGTATGTAGCAAACCCTGTTCCAGCCCCTCCTCACGTCTCCCGAATCCGCACACAAGGACTACCATGTTCAGCAATACCCCATTTGAAGCAGCAGAAGTCATCAAGGCCCGCAAACCCGGTTTCGCACCGCGCGCCGCATTGATCCTGGGTTCGGGACTGGGCGTGCTGGCCGAGCAGATGACGGACGCGGTGTCGATCAGCTATGCCGACCTGCCGGGCTTCCCGATCAGCACCGTGCACGGCCACGCGGGCGAGCTGGTGCTCGGTACCCTGGCCGGCGTGCCGGTCGTGTGCATGAAGGGCCGCGGCCACTTCTACGAAGGCTACGGCGCCAACGTCATGACCTCCGCCGTGCGCACCTTCAAGCTGATCGGTTGCGAGATGCTCCTGGTGACGAATGCCGCCGGCTCGCTGCGTCCCGAGGTGGATGCGGGCAGCGTCGTGGTCCTGAACGACCACATCAACCTGCTGCCGGGCAGCCCGATGGCCGGCCCGAACGACGAGCGCTTCGGCCCACGCTTCTTCAGTATGGCCAATGCCTACGACGCCGACCTGCGCGCCATGATCAAGGAAACCGCGGCCGCCAAGGGCATCACCCTGCACGAAGGCGTGTACCTGGCCTGCCCGGGCCCGAACTTCGAGACCGCCGCCGAAATCCGCGCCTTCAAGACGATGGGCGCCGACGTGGTCGGCATGTCGGTGGTGCCGGAAGTGATCTCGGCGCGCCACTGCGGCCTGAAGGTCGCCGGCATCTCGGCGATCACCAACCTGGCCGAGGGATTGACCCCGTTCCCGCTGTCGCACGAGCAGACCCTGAAGTACGCCGCGATCGCGGCCAAGGACCTGGTCACACTGATCCATTCCTTCATCGAGCGCCTGGGCGCAAGCCCGCGCGCGGAAGCCTAATTTTTCGAAAGAGCGAGCGATCCATGTCACGCGCATTCATCCTCCTGCTTGACTCGTTCGGCCTGGGCGCCTTGCCCGACGCCGACAAGTACGGCGACGCAGGCGCCAACACCTTCGGTCACATCGCAGCATGGGCAGCGAAAGAGGGCAAGCCGATGTCGCTGCCGAACCTGGAGCGCCTGGGTCTGGCCGCTGCCGCCCACAAGGCCAGCGGCGAATGGGCCGCCGGCTTCGGCCAGCGCGACGGCTTCACGGGCGCCTGGGGCGTCGCGCGCGAGCAGTCGACCGGCAAGGACACGCAGAGCGGCCACTGGGAGATCGCCGGCGTGCCGGTGCTGTTCGACTGGGGCTACTTCCCGAAGACGGTGCCGTCCTTCCCGAAAGAGCTGACCGACAAGCTGCAGGAACTGACCGGCGTGCCCGGCTGGCTGGGCAACTGCCACGCCTCCGGCACCACCATCATCGACGAGCTGGGCGACGAGCACGTCGCCAGCGGCAAGCCCATCCTGTACACCTCGGCCGACTCGGTGCTGCAGATCGCCGCGCACGAAGAGCACTTCGGCCTCGAGCGCCTGTACGAGGTCTGCGAGGCTGCGTATGAACTGGTCAAACCCTACAACATCGGCCGCGTGATCGCGCGTCCTTTCCTGGGCGAGAACGGCAAGTACAAGCGCACCAGCAACCGCCACGACTACGCCGTGCCGCCCACCGCGCCGACCCTGCTGGACCACGTGAAGAACGAGGGCGGTGAAGTCATCGCACTGGGCAAGATCAGCGACATCTTCGCGGCCAAGGGCGTGACCCAGCTGATCAAGGGCGCCGACAACATGGCCCTGTTCGACCGCCTGCTCGAGGTGGCCGACAGCGCGCCGTCCAAGTCGCTCACTTTTGTCAACTTCGTCGACTTCGACATGCACTTCGGCCACCGCCGCGACGTCGCCGGCTATTCGAACGCGCTGCACGAGCTGGACGCGCGCCTGCCGGAATTCATGGCCAAGCTGAAGGATGGCGACCTGGTCGTCATCACCGCCGACCACGGCTGCGACCCGACCGCGCCGGGCTCGGACCACACCCGCGAGCACATCCCGATGATCTTCTTCGGCCCGAACGTCGCCCCGCAGGAACTGCCGATCGCGAGTACTTTCTCGGATATCGGCGCAACGCTCGCCAAGCACCTTGGCGTCAAACCACTTTCGAACGGAACCGCACTGCTATGACCCAGCCCCTGGATTTCAAACGTAACACCGCCGTCGGCCTCGACCTCGGCCTGGTCAAGCACGTCAAGGTGAACCGCAACGCTGCCGACCGCCGCGCCGCCAGCCTGGCGAATCGCCGCACCGTCAAGAAGGAATACCAGGCCGCCTGGCTGGTACGCGCCATCGAGTGCATGGACCTGACCACCCTGGGCGGCGACGACACCCCGGGCCGCGTCGAGCGCCTGTGCATGAAGGCGATGCGCCCGCTGCGTTCGGACCTGATGGGGGCACTGGGACTTGAGAAGTTGACCACCGGCGCCGTCTGCGTGTACCACGAGATGATTCAGCCGGCAGTGAAAGTGCTGCAGGGCCGCCTGCCGATCGCCGCAGTGTCGACCGCTTTCCCGGCCGGCCTGTCGAGCCTGGAAACCAAGCTGCGCGAGATCGAACTCTCCGTGGCCGCCGGCGCCACCGAGATCGACATCGTCATCACCCGCCAGCACGTCCTGACTGGCAACTGGCAAGCCCTGTACGACGAGATGGTGGCCTACCGCCAGGCCTGTGGCGAAGCGCACGTGAAGGCGATCCTCGCCACCGGCGACATCGTCACCCTGGACAACGTGGCCAAGGCCTCGATGGTCTGCATGATGGCCGGCGCCGACTTCATCAAGACCTCGACCGGCAAGGAAGGCGTCAACGCCACCATCCCGGTGTCGCTGGTAATGGTCCGCGCGATTCGCGACTACTACGAGCAGACCGGCTTCCAGGTCGGCTACAAGCCGGCCGGCGGCGTTTCCACCGCCAAGGCCGCGCTGCAGTACCTGACCGTGATGAAGGAAGAACTCGGCAACGACTGGCTGCAGCCGCACCTGTTCCGTATCGGCGCCTCGAGCCTGATGACCGACATTGAACGCCAGCTCGAACACTACGTGACCGGCAACTACTCGGCCGCCCATCGCCACGCGCAACCATAAAACAGCATCGGATTCGTCATGCCAACTATTAAAGAGATTCTTCAGACTATGGATTACGGCCCCGCACCAGAAAGCACCAAGGAAGCGAATGCGTGGCTGGACCAGCATGGACGCCGTTTTGGCCTGTTCATCGACGGCGCGTGGACCGAAGCGGCGACCACCTTCGCCACCAACAATCCTGCCGACGCCAGCGAACTGGCGCAGGTGACGCAAGCCACCGCCGACGACGTGGAGCGCGCCGTGCAGGCCGCGCGCCGCGCCCAGCCGGGATGGGTCGCGCTGGGCGGCCATGGCCGCGCCAAGGTCATGTATTCGCTGGCGCGCCTGCTGCAGAAGCACTCGCGCCTGTTCGCCGTGCTCGAGACCCTGGACAACGGCAAGACCATCCGCGAAACCCGCGATGCCGACCTGCCGCTGGCCGCGCGCCACTTCTACCACCACGCCGGCTGGGCCCAGCTGCAGTCGGAAGAATTCGCGGACTACCGCGCCGTGGGCGTGGTCGGCCAGATCGTGCCATGGAACTTCCCGCTCTTGATGTTGGCATGGAAGATCGCCCCGGCCCTGGCCGCCGGTAACACCATCGTGTTCAAGCCGGCCGAGTTCACGCCGCTGACCGCCTTGCTGTTCGCCGAGATCTGCCAGCAGGCCGGCGTCCCGGCCGGCGTGGTCAACATCGTCACCGGCGACGGCGCCGTGGGCGAAGCCATCGTCAACCACCCGGGCATCGACAAGCTGGCCTTTACCGGCTCGACCGAAGTCGGCCGCATCATCCGCAAGGCCACCGCCGGCACCGGCAAGAAGCTGTCGCTGGAACTGGGCGGCAAGTCGCCCTTCATCGTCTTCGACGACGCCGACCTGGATGCAGCGGTCGAAGGCCTGGTCGATTCGATCTGGTTCAACCAGGGCCAGGTTTGCTGCGCCGGCTCGCGCCTGCTGGTGCAGGAATCGGTCTACGAGCGCTTCATCGCCAAAGTGAAAGCACGCATGCAGAATCTGCGCGTCGGCTCGCCGCTGGACAAGTCGAACGACATCGGCGCGCTGGTCGACCCGATCCAGCAGCAGCGCATCCACGGCCTGGTGGAATCGGCCCGTGCGGAAGGCTGCGACATCTGGCAGCCGAGCTGCGAAGCCCCGACCGCGGGTTCGTGGTACCTGCCGACCCTGATCACCGGCGCTTCGACCTCGGCCGCCGTGGCGCAGGCCGAGATCTTCGGCCCGGTGCTGGTGGCGATGAGCTTCCGCACCCCGTCCGAGGCCGTGCAGCTGGCCAACAACACCGTGTACGGCCTGGCCGCCTGCGTGTGGTCGGAATCGATTTCGCTGGCGCTGGACGTGGCGCCGCAGATCAAGGCCGGCGTGGTGTGGATCAACACCGCCAACCAGTTCGACGCAGCCTGCGGCTTCGGCGGCTACAAGGAATCGGGCTTCGGCCGCGAAGGCGGCAAAGAGGGCATGTACGAGTACCTGACCCCGTTGTCGGAAGACGCACGCCCGGCCGCACCTAGCGTGCCTGAGAAGGGCCGCGTCAAGGCATCGGAAGAGGGCAGCCCGTTCGCCGTCGACCGCACCGCCAAGCTCTACATCGGCGGCAAGCAGGCGCGCCCGGACGGCGCCTACAGCCGTGCCATCAACGGGGCCAGCGGCGCCTTCCTGGCCGACGTCGGCGAAGGCAACCGCAAGGACATCCGCAACGCCGTGGAAGCGGCGCACAAGGCGTCCGGCTGGTCCAAGGCCACCGCGCACAACCGCGCGCAAGTGCTGTACTACATCGCCGAGAACCTGGCGATCCGTGCCGACGAATTCGCCCAGCGCATCGCCGCGCAGACCGGCGCCAAGGATGCGGCGCGCGAAGTGCAGGCCTCGATCGAGCGCCTGTTCTACTGGGCCGCATGGTGCGACAAGTACGACGGCCAGGCCCACCAGCCGCCGATGCACGGCATCACCGTGGCGCTGAACGAGCCGGTCGGCGTGATCGGCATCATCTGCCCGAACGAGAACCCGCTGCTGGGCTTCATCTCGCTGGTCGCGCCGGCGCTGGCACTGGGCAACCGCGTGGTGGCGGTGCCGTCGGAAACGGCGCCACTGTCGGCGACCGACCTGTACCAGGTGCTGGATACCTCGGACCTGCCGGGTGGCGCGCTGAACATCGTCACGGGGTCAAGCTCGGAACTGGCGCGTACGCTGGCTTCGCACTCGGACGTGGATGCCGTGTGGCGCCACGACGGTTCGGCAGAGGGCTGCGCGGAAGTAGAGCGCTTGTCCAGCGAGTCGCTCAAGCGCACCTGGGTCGGCGGCGCCAAGGGCCGTGACTGGTTTGATGCGAAGCAGGCCTGCGGCCGCACGGTGCTGCAGCATGCGAGCCAAGTCAAGAACGTCTGGATTCCGTACGGCGTCTAAGTATTGTTGGCGTCTGCAATGGCGCATTTGTAGGGTGGGCGGCTTGTCCCCTGGGCCACTGGCCCAGGGGACCCCACGCGTTCAAGGAACGGATTTGAGCCACAGAGCGGGCCAGGATACGTGATTTGAACGCGTGGGCGTTCGTCCATTAGGCCACTGGCCTAATGGACCCCGCCCACCCTACGTTATAGAAAAGGATTGATATGTTCCTCCCCCAAGAAATCGTCCGCAAAAAGCGTGACGGCGGCACCCTGAGCGCCGAAGAGATCCAGTTCTTCGTGCGCGGCATCCCGGACGGCAGCACCACCGAAGGCCAGATCGCGGCACTCGCGATGGCCGTCTACTTCAACGACATGACGATGGACGAACGTGTCGCCTTCACGCTGGCGATGCGCGATTCCGGCCAGGTCCTCGACTGGAAATCCCTCGACCTGCCGGGCCCGGTGGTCGACAAGCACTCGACCGGCGGCGTCGGCGACGTGGTCTCGCTCATGCTGGGGCCCATGATCGCTGCCTGCGGCGGCTTCGTGCCGATGATCTCGGGCCGCGGCCTGGGCCACACCGGCGGGACCCTGGACAAGTTCGATTCGATCCCGGGCTACAGCACCGTGCCGGACCCGGAAACATTCCGCCAGGTCGTCAAGGACGTGGGCGTGGCCATCATCGGCCAGACCGCCCAGCTGGCGCCGGCCGACAAGCGCTTCTACAGCATCCGCGACACCACGGCGACCGTGGAATCGGTGGCCATGATCACCGGCTCGATCCTGTCCAAGAAGCTGGCGGCGGGCCTGGACGCGCTGGTGATGGACGTGAAGGTCGGCAGCGGCGCCTTCATGCCGACCTATGAGAAATCGGTGGAGCTGGCCGAGAGCATCGTCCATGTCGGCACAAACGCCGGCACCCGCACCTCGGCGATCCTGACCGGCATGAACGAGTCGCTCTGCCACGCGGCCGGCAACGCCGTCGAAGTGCGCGTCGCGATCGACTACCTGAGCGGCAAATCGCGCCCTGCGCGCCTGCACGAAGTGACCATGGCGCTGTGCGCCGAGATGTTGGTCATCTCGGGCATCGCCAAGAGCGACGCCGAAGCACGCGCCAAGCTGCAGGCGGCGCTGGATTCCGGCGAAGCGGCTGAGCGTTTCGCACGCATGGTCACCGCGCTGGGCGGCCCGGCCGACCTGATGGACAAGCCGGACGCACACCTGGAAACGGCACCGGTCATCGTGCCGGCCCCCAGCCTGCAGGCCGGCTTTGCGAGCTCGGTCGACACCCGCGGCCTAGGCCTGGCGGTGGTGGCGCTGGGCGGCGGCCGCGTGCGTCCGCAGGACACGATCGACTTCGCCGTCGGCCTCACCAATCTGGTGGAGCTGGGCGAGACGATCGCGGTGGGCCAGCCGCTGGCGATGGTGCATGCACGCTCCAGGGAAGCTGCCGAGCAGGCGGTGCGCCAGGTGCAGGCTGCCTACCAGATCGGCCTTGATGCAGCGGCGGCCGAGCCGATGATCTACAAGACCATCCGTCCTTGATACCCAGACCATGAAATACGCGAAACTCATCGACGAAGCGCGCGCCGCGCGCGAACTGGCCTACACGCCGTACTCGAAGTTCCAGGTCGGCGCCGCGCTGGAATGCAAGGACGGGCGCATCTTCCGCGGCTGTAACGTGGAAAACGCCTCTTACGGTCTGTGCAACTGCGCCGAGCGCACCGCCTTCTTCAGCGCCATCGCCCACGGCTACAAGCCGGGCGACTTCACGGCCCTGGCTGTGATCGGCCAGACCGAGGGTCCGATCGCCCCCTGCGGCGCCTGCCGCCAGGTGATCCTGGAACTGGGCGGCAAGGCACTGCCGGTGGTGCTGACCAACCTGAACGGCGACGTGTTCGAGACCACGGCGGCCGAGCAGCTGCCGAATGCCTTTGTTGGCGGAGACCTCAACCGGTAAGCGGCACTCATCCGGCTTACAAGCGCTGCTCGCGACAAACGCGGCAGCGCTTTTCTTTTGCTTGTCTAAAGCCAAGCAAGCTGAGCTTCCTCAAGAGCAACATGGCAATCCCGGCGTGTAATCGCTGGAATCGCCTTGTATGCGCGCATGGGAGGAAGCGATGTCCGAACACGTCCAGATTGCCAGTCTTCTCGCATCCTTCGGCAGCTTCACGCAAGATACCCGCCTGCTCAGGCTGACGACACCGCTGGGCAGCGCGCTGCTGGCGGAATGCATGCGCGGCGAGGAAGGGATCAGCCGGGGCTTCCGTTTTTCCATCGATGCCCTCTGTACCGAGGCCGATGTGCGTCTCAAGTCGCTGATCGGCCAGCCGGCGCTGCTCCAGTTGCTCACTGCCTCCAGTCTCGATGCGCTCCGGCCCTTCCACGGTCATGTGACGGCGATGGAGATGAGCGGGGCCAATGGCGGTTTCGCCCGCTACACCCTGACGCTGCAGCCCTGGACCAGCTTTCTCTCGCTGGGCCGCGACAGCCGCATCTTCCAGGACATGTCGGTCTTCGACATCCTCGACGTGGTCTTCGGCAGCTATGGCGGCCGGGCCAGGCTGGCGCCGGCATGGCGCCTGGAGATCGCCGACCGCAGCATCTATCCCAAGCGCAGCCTGACGACCCAATACCAGGAGAGCGACCTCGCCTTCGTCGAGCGCCTGATGCTGGAGGAGGGCCTGATCTACTTCTTCGAGCACAGCGGCGATCCCGACAGCCCATCGCTGGGCGCGCACACGATGGTGATTGCCGACCACAACGGCGCCTTCCAGCCGAACCCGCAGGCGCAGGTCGACTTCACGCGTCCCGGTGCGGTCATGAAGTCCGACAGCATCGACCGCTGGCGGACCGAGTCCCGCCTGCTGAGCAATGGGATCGAGCTGGGAAGCTGGGATTACCGGACCGTGCGCCAGCGCCAGGTGTGCGCTTCTAGCCATGCCGGCCAGGATGCATCCTTGATCAGCCGTGATACGCCGGGGCTGTATGCCTGGGAGACGCGCGAACAGGGCGAGCGGCTGGCCGAGAACCAGATCCAGGCCTGCGAGGCCGCGCGTCAGGTCCACGTCGCCGCAGGCACCGTGCGGACCTTCACGCCCGGCACGCGCTTCACGCTGCATGGGCATGCCCGCTTCGACGAGGCGCCGGGCGACGACGCGCGCAGCTTCGTGATCACCGCTGCGACCCACCTGATGCACAACAACCTAACGGCCGACATGCTCGAGACGGTCGACAAGCTGCTGGGCCAGGGGCCAGTCGCAGGGATGGCCATGCACCAGTCCGAGCCCAGGATTCCAAGGCAGGTCGCCGGCGATCGTCCGCTGTACCGCAACCGGATCGAAGCCATTCCTGCCGGTGTTCCTTACCGCGCAACGGGGGAGGAAGGACATGGACGCCGGCTCCATCCGCGCCCGACCGTGCGCGGCCAGCAGACCGCCATCGTGGTGGGGCCGCCGGGTGCGGTGGTCCATACCGACAGGGATCATCGCATCAAGGTGCAATTCCACTGGCAGCGCGGCGCGATGAGCCATAGCCGCGCCGTGCATCCGTCGCCGGATGGGCATACGGGAGCGCCAGGTGACGACACCGCCGGGACCTGGGTGCGGGTAGCGACGTCCATGGCCGGCGCCAACTGGGGCAGCAATATGCTGCCCCGGGTGGGGCAGGAGGTGCTGGTGGATTTCATCGAGGGAGACATCGACCGGCCGGTGGTGATCGGCGCGCTCTACAACGGTCGCGGGCAGCCCGATGCCCAGCACAACGGGGTCGCGCATGGTCCCGGTGCGGCGACCGGCAATGCGCCGCCATGGTTTCCGGGCGAAGGCGGCGGGCATGGGCATGCGGCGGTGCTGTCGGGCTTCAAGTCGCAGGGCATGGGTGACAGCCAGTCGGGCAGCGGCGCCTACAGCCAGCTGGTGTTCGACGACAGCCCGGGGCAGGCACGCACTGCCCTGCAGTGTCATATGAAGGCGCATGAAGGCACGGCGGAGCTGAACCTTGGGCATCTGGTGCACCAGACCGATAACGAACGGCTGCAGACGGTGGGCTTCGGGGCGGAGCTGAAGACGGCGCACAGCCTGGCGATGCGGGCGGGGCAGGGGATGTTGCTGTCCACCGACGCGCGGCAGGGGGCGCGTGGCAGCCAGCTCGATTCGCGCGAGGCGGTGGCGCAGATCGAGGAGAGCCATCGCCTTCAGGTCGATGTGGCGAACCTGGCGCAGAAGCACAACGCCAGGCTGGAGGGCGAGGCGGCGCCGGACGAACTCGCGGCCGTGAAAAAGATGGCGCATAGCGCCGAGGTGATCGGTGCTGCCGATGGTGCTGCCATCGCGTACAGCGAGCCACAACTGCAGCTGTCGAGTCCTGCGGGCATCGTCGTTACCACGCCGGCCGATGCGGTGCTCTCGGCAGGGACCACGAGCAGCATCGTTGCGGGGCAGGACATCAACATTGTCGCGCAGGGCAACTCGTCCACCCTGGTTGCGAAGGGGATCAGCCTGTTCACCTACGGCAAAGCCACCAACAAGGAAAAACCGAACCAGGAGGTGGGCATCAAGCTGCATGCGGCCAGTGGGAAGCTGAGCAGCCAGAGTCAGTCAGGGCCGACCAGGCTGACGGCGGACAAGAAGATTACCGTGGCGAGCGTGACGAAATCGGTGGCGATTTCGGCGCCGAAGAAGCATGTGTTGCTGACGGCGCAGGGGGCGTACATCAAGCTGGAAGGGGGGAATATCGAGGTGCATGCGCCGGGGAATGTGGAGTTCAAGGCGAGCAAGAAGGAGTTGGCGGGGCCGGTCAGTGTTCCCGGGGCAGATGTTGCGATGAAGATTTCAGAATTAAATTTAAAACGCGATCTGGAGGTCGAATACATAGATGCAGACGGGAATGCTCTTGCTGATGAGCCCGTTATTCTGAAGTTCGCGAAAGGAACTCCAAAGCAAGTCTCGCTAGATAGTACCGGCAAGGCAGTCCTTGAAAATGCACCGTTAGGCCCTTTCGGGGCTATTCAACCAAGGCGAAAGTAAAGCACGCTGACATTGCTGAGGGGCTTTGTTGCGCAAATCAGGCTCGACCAGCGTAGCACCCGCAGGTCTGGTAGC
>JAEAMF010000141.1_pt1 | contig 130434 bp, 119 predicted proteins | sample 8958721 | NCBI WGS metagenome assembly JAEAMF01 (sample SAMN16933255, study PRJNA681124) | bioreactor sludge metagenome | isolation source: anaerobic bioreactor treating anionic surfactant - SDBS | place: India: Bengaluru | collected 2019-02-28
TCGGCGACACCATCCGCGCGCGCCTGACCTGCAAGCGCAAGGTCGACCGCAACCGTACCGACGAGCAGGGGCGCGGCCAGGGCGTGGTGGCGTGGGATGTGCAGGTGACGAATCAACACGACGAACTCGTGGCGAGTTACGATATCCTGACGCTGGTACAGAAACGCGGCTAGGACGCGAGGGCGCTGTCCGCCGTATACCTAGGAGACCTATCGCATGTCGAGACTGGACCTGAGCAGCATTCCCGTACTGAAAGGTACGGGTTACCCCGAAGCCTACGCCGAGCTGGTGGACGGACGCACCAGGCAGGCCCTGGGCGACGCCGGCGGCCTGACCCAGTTCGGCGTCAATCTGGTCGAACTGCAGCCGGGCGCCGCATCCTCGCAGCGCCACTGGCATTCGCATGAGGACGAATTCGTGATGGTGGTGTCGGGCGAGCTGGTCCTGGTCACCGACGAAGGCGAGACCCTCATGCGCGCAGGCGACTGCGCGGCTTTCCCGGCGGGAAAGCCGAACGGGCACCATCTCGTCAACCGCAGCTGGGGGCAGGGGGTTTTCCTGTGCGTCGGCTCGCGCGTCAAGGAAGACCAGGCGACGTATCCGGACATCGACCTGCACTACGACGGCGCCACCAACACCTATTCGCACAAGGACGGCAGCCCTTATCCGCCACGCGGCTGAGGGTCAGTTCAGCTTGCGCGCGTAGCGGCTGCGGATGTGCTGGCTCACGAAGGTCGACAGTCCGCGCCCTTCGCGCGCCAGTTCCTGCATTCTGGCAATATTCTCGGCGCCGGCGCTGCGCTCGGTATACAGATAGCGGTCACCGCCGGTGAACTGGATGGTGATCGAGTCGGTGTCGATGTCGTAGGCGACCACGCCGGATTCGCCGCTCGTGTTGCGATAGCGGTGCATGCGCACCTCCATGTTTGTCGTCGATACCTCTCATGTGGGTGTCGATCGCCTCAAGACAAGACGCCTCGCTTCAGTGACCGATCTTGCGCTGCACCTTCAGCAGCCCACCTTCTGTACGCACGGCAACAAGGTCCATGTAATCGGCCACCGGGGCCGAGCGCGTCTCGACCGGATGCGTGTGCGTGGCGGTCACGACGATGCTGTCCATGCCTGCGCTTTCCGCGGCCGTCAGGCCGATCGTCGTGTCTTCGAACACCAGGCAATCCTGCGGCGCCACGCCCAGTTTCTGGGCACCCAGCAGGAAAGGATCGGGATGCGGCTTGCCGCGTTTGACGTCGTCGGCCGACACCAGCAGCGGCGGCAGGGGCAGGCCGGCGGCCGCGATGCGCGCCGTCGCCAGGGGGCGCGAGGCCGAGGTGACGATGGCCCAGCGGTCCGTCGGCAGGCTGGCCAGGAAGTGGCCCACGCCGGCGATTTCCTCGATGTCGCCGACGTCCTCGATTTCCGCCAGCGCAATGCCCAGCGCTTCCGCCACCGGGTCGACACCGGGCAGGCCGAGGTTGCGGATGGTGTCTTCGGTACGCTTGCCGTGCACGGTCGGCACGAAAGTCACCGGATCCAGTCCATGCCGGAGCGCCCATGCGCTCCAGACCCGCTCGGCGGACTTGATCGAGGTCAGGATGGTGCCGTCCATGTCGAACAGGAAGGCGGCGTATTCGCGCGAGGGCAGGACGGATGGGTTGGTCGGGGTCACGGATGCATTCTCGTTGTGGAATCGGATTATCCAGCATAGCGCAAAAGGCCTGAAGGCTTCGCCTCTCTTGACGCGGTGGCGGCCTGCTGCCAGACTGGCCATCCCATTTACCGATCCGAGGAGACGCCGCATGAACCAGCCTGATACCGTCCTCCGGTCGGCCGCCTGAGCGCTTCGTCCATCTCGACGATGTCTTAAGCGCGCCAGCGCGCCCGACCTTCCATTTCTTGCTTTGCCGCGCCACTGGTGCGGCTGTCCGCGCACGCCTGTTGCGCCACTGAATGGAAAACACATCGTCATGATCGACATCGATTTCCCGACCCTGCACGGGATCGGCTTCAAGCAGCATTTCGTCTCACAACTCGCGGCGGCATCGCCGCAGGGGCGCCTCGCCCGCGTCACCTCCGCCCAGCGCGACGTGCTCACGCTCGACGACGGGCGCGAGGCATTCCCTGCGCGCAACGCGCGCTTCGATGCGCGCGGCCAGCCTGTGGTCGGCGACTGGGTACTGGCCACGCACAGCCTGGGCGACTGGTGGATAGCCGGGACGCTCGACGCCTTCACCCGGCTGTCGCGGCGCACCCCGTCGGGCAGTCAGGTGCTGGCCAGCAACGTGGATACCGCGCTGCTGCTGATGGGCCTGGACAATGACTTCAATCCGCGCCGCATGGAGCGCTATATCGCGCTAGTGCGGGCCTGCGGCGTGGCGCCGGTCATGATCCTGACCAAGCCGGACATCGGCAGCGAGGTCGCGCACAGGATCGCGCAGCTGCGCCAGCGCATTCCCGATGACGTGCCGCTGCTGCACCTGATTCCGTCGGAGCAGCTTGATACCGGCGTGCTCGCGCCCTGGCTGGGGGCAGGGCAGACCCTGGTGCTGCTCGGGTCCTCGGGCGTGGGCAAGTCCACGCTCACCAATGCCTTGAGCGGCAGCCTGCAAGCCACCGGCGGCACCCGCCACGGCGACGACCGCGGCCGCCATACCACGACGGCGCGCTCGCTGCACCGCTGCCCGGGCGGGGCCTGCATCATCGATACGCCCGGCCTGCGCGCCTGGCAGCCGGACGCGGACGAGGATGAGCTGGAGCTGTCCTTCAACGACATCGCGGCCCTGGCGGAAGGCTGCCAGTTCCGCGACTGCCGCCATGCGAGCGAGCCGGGATGCGCGGTGCGGGACGTGGTGGATGCGGATCGCCTGCAGAACTATCGCAAGCTGTTGCGCGAGGTGAGGCGGGCGGAGCAGACGGCGCTGGAGCGTATTGCCGAGCGCGGGAAGTGGAAGGTCTTGATGAAGGAAGCGAAGCAGCGCGGCCGCGACAAGCGCGGCGGCTGATGACTTCTTTAACGTAGGGTGGGCGGGTCTTCCCGCCCACGCGTTCAGCCAGCACGTGAATAGACGTCACGTCCGTTCATGTGGGATTTGAACGCGTGGGCGGAAAACAGTCCACTGGACTGTTTTCCCCTGCCCACCCTACGAAAATCACTGCTCGAGCTGCTTGCGCACGCGGGCGATCGCCGCACGCACCTGGTTCGGCGCGGTGCCGCCGACGTGGTCACGCGCCGCCACCGAGCCTTCCAGGGTCAAGACGGCAAACACGTCCTGCTCGATCAGCGGCGAGAACTCGCGCAGCTTCTCCAGCGACATCTCCGACAAATCGCACTTGGCGATGTCGCAGGCGCGCACCGCGTGCGCCACCGCTTCGTGGGCGTCGCGGAAGGGCAGGCCCTTCTTGACCAGGTAGTCGGCCAGGTCGGTCGCAGTGGCGTAGCCCTGCAGCGCCGCCGCGCGCATGTTCTCGGCCTTCACGGTGATGCCGCCCGCCATGTCGGCGAAGATGCGCAGCGTGTCGGTGACGGTGTCGATGGTGTCGAACAGCGGTTCCTTGTCTTCCTGGTTGTCCTTGTTGTAGGCCAGCGGCTGGCCTTTCATCAGGGTCAGGAGGCCGTTCAGGTGGCCGTAGACGCGGCCGGTCTTGCCGCGCGCCAGTTCCGGCACGTCCGGGTTTTTCTTTTGCGGCATGATCGACGAGCCGGTGCAGAAGCGGTCGGCGATGTCGATGAAGCCGATGCGCGGGCTCATCCACATGACCAGCTCTTCCGAGAAGCGCGACACGTGCATCATGATCAGGGAGCTTGCAGCCGTGAATTCGATCGCGAAATCGCGGTCCGACACGGCGTCCAGCGAGTTGTGGCAGACGTCCTCGAAGCCCAGGGTTTTCGCTACGCGCAGGCGGTCGATCGGGAAGGTGGTGCCGGCCAGCGCGGCCGCGCCCAGCGGCAGGCGGTTCACGCGGCGGCGCGCATCCTGCATACGCTCGGCGTCGCGGCCGAACATCTCGACGTAGGCCAGCATGTGGTGTCCAAACGTGATGGGTTGGGCCACCTGCAAATGGGTGAAGCCCGGCATGATGGTGTCCGCATGGCGTTCGGCCAGATCGAGCAGGGCGGCGCGCAGGCTGGCGAGCAGGCCGAGGATGTCGTCGATCGCCGCCCGCACGTACAGGCGGATGTCGGTCGCGACCTGGTCGTTCCGGGAGCGGCCGGTGTGCAGGCGCTTGCCGGCGTCGCCCACCAGTTCGGTCAGGCGCTTCTCGATGTTCAGGTGCACGTCTTCCAGGTCGAGCAGCCACTCGAAGCTGCCGGCATCGATCTCGCTCTTGATCTGGGCCATGCCGCGCTCGATCTCCGCACGGTCCTGTTCACTGATGATGCCTTGCGCGGCCAGCATCTCGGCGTGGGCGAGCGAGCCCTGGATGTCGAAGGGCGCCAGGCGCTTGTCGAAGAACACGGAGGCGGTGTAGCGCTTGACGAGGTCGGAGACGGGTTCGGTGAAGCGCGCGGACCAGGCTTCGGCTTTCTTGGAGAATTGATCGGTCATGGTGGGATCCCTGTTAGGTATCCCACGATTATAAAGCCTGTGCCCGCCCCCCACCCGAGGTGGATGACAAGCGCCGGTAAATGCGCAATGATGTGCTTACTATTCTAATAAGGGGGAGACATGCATCGTTTGGCCCAACTCGGCCTGGCACTCGCGTTTGCCGCACCTGCAGCATTGGCCCAGCAGGCCGCACCCGCCGCGCCGGCCACGCCCACCGCAGTGGCCGCACCAGCCGCGCCCGCGGCGGCAAGCATGCCGGCAGCGAAAGCGGCGGACGTCGCCTCGATCGACGCCATCATCGCCGCCGTCTACGACGTGATCTCGGGCCCGGCCGGCGCGCCGCGCGACTGGGATCGCATGCGTTCGCTGTTCGCGCCCGAGGGTCGCATGGGCGCCATGGTCGCGCGTCCGGACGGCAGCTACGTCCTGCGCGCCATGAGCCCGGAGGACTACATCGCCCGCAATACCAAGGCCTTCGCCACCATGGGTTTCTTCGAGACCGAAAAGGCGCGCACCACCGAGACCTTCGGCCAGATCGCCCACGTGTTCAGCACCTACGAGGCGCGCCACGCCAAGGATGAGGCCAAGCCCTTCATGCGCGGGGTCAACAGCATCCAGCTCATCCATGACGGCAAGCGCTGGTACGTGCTGAACCTGATCTGGCAGGCCGAGGACGCCAAGCTGCAGCTGCCTGAGCGCTACCTGCGCAACGGCTGAGCTGTCCGGGAGCGCCGTCCAATTGAAACTTATGCATCAAGAGAACGGCGCTAGAATTGGTTTTTAAGCCACATTCAAAGCTTCCATGATTACCAACGATTCGAGCTTTCAGGTCAGTACCGACCAGACGCGGCTGGACATCCCGATGATCTACCGCTTCCTGAGCGAGCAATCCACCTGGGCAGTTGGCATTTCGCGTCCGACCGTCGAGCGAGCCATCGAGAATTCGCTGTGTTTCGGCGGCTATCTCGACGGGCGCCAGATCGCCTTTGCACGCGTCATCACCGACTTCGCGACCTTCGCCAACCTGGTGGACGTGTTCGTGGTGCCCGAGTACCGCGGCCGCGGCTACGGCAAGCAGCTGATCGGGGCGGTGCTGCGCCACCCCAGCCTGCAGAAACTGCGCCGCTTCACGCTCAACACCAGCGATTCGCACAGCCTGTACGAGCGCTTCGGTTTCACCGCGCCCCAGCGTCCCGAGACGATGATGGAACGGTACTTTCCGAACATATATTTGTCCTGAGCATACTCAACACGGCGACTCCCTTCTGGAATCAGGCTTACGATGTGTCTGAACCGGGAGGATTCGCATGCTTCGCGCCGTCGTCCGTGCTCTGCTGGTGTTTGCCTTGCTGGGAAGCCAGCCGCTTGCCGCGGCCGATACCTCGCAACCGAAAGGCTCGCTCGTCATCATCGGCGGCGCACTGCGTGCCGACAATGCCGCCGTGTGGGAGCGCATGGTCCAGCTGGCGGGCGGCAAGGGCGCCCGCATCGCCGTGTTCGCCTCGGCCTCGGCCAGCCCCGAAAAAGCCGGCAAGTTCCTGGTCGAGCGCTTCAATCACTATGGCGCCCGGGCCTTCTTCGTGCCGGTGGCCGTGCGCCTGTCCGGCATCGACTACCAGGCGGCCGCCGAGGATCCGGCGCTGGCCAGCGCGGTGCGCGCGGCCGGCGGCGCCTATTTCGCCGGCGGCGACCAGGGCCGCATCACGCGCGCGCTGCGCCGCGAGGACGGCGGCAATACCCGCATGCTCGACGCCTTGTGGGACATGTACCGGCGCGGCGGCATGATCGCCGGCTCCAGCGCCGGCGCCGCCATCATGAGCAGCACCATGTTCGGCCGTCCCAAGACGGTGCTGGCCACGCTCAAGCTCGGCATCGACGAGGACAAGGAGATCGCGCCCGGCCTCGGCTTCATCGGCGATGACGTCTTCATCGACCAGCACCTGCTGGTGCGCGGCCGCTTCGCGCGCATGGTGCCGGCCATGCTCAAGAAGGGCTACAAGCTCGGCCTGGGCATCGACGAGAACACCGCCATGGTGGTGGGTCCGGCCCGCGACGTCGAGGTGATCGGCTACCGCGGCGCGCTGCTGGTCGATTTGTCGAAGGCGGTGCCGCAAGAGGGGCCGAAGGGAGGGCCGCTGAGCGTCAGCAACGTGCGCCTGAGCTACCTGGACAACGGCGACCGCTTCAACCTGCTCAGCCAGACCTTCACGCCCGCGCCCGACAAGCTGGACAACCGGATCGACCCGGCCCGGCCCTATTACCGCGAACCGCTGTTCTCGGCCGACATCCTCGGCAACAGCACGGTGGTCGACCTGATGGCCAAGCTGATCGACAGCGACCAGCCGGAAGCCATCGGCCTCTCGCTCGACAGCCCGCACGGCATCCAGCCCGACCTCGGCTTCGAGTTCAAGCTCACCCGCACGGGCGACAGCGTGGGCTACCAGTCCTCGTTCACCGAGCAGTACTCGGTCTACAACATGCGGCTCGACATCCGCCCGATCGTGGTGCAGCGGCCGCTGTACCAGTACCGGCAGCTCGAGACCGTGGCGGACGGCGGTGCCGGCGCCAGCCGGGCCGATGCCGCCAGGTAGGAGCGGATCATTCGCAGCGGCCGCCCAGCTGGCTGGCCAGCATGCGCGCCTGGGCATCGATCAGGGGAAGGTTCGGATCGTGTCCAGCGCGCGGAACGATCGCCAGCTGCTTGCGCGGGGCCGAGATCCGGTCGAAGTAGCGTCGCGCGATTTCCTTGGGCGCCAGCAGGTCCTGCTCGCCATGCACCATGTAGACCGGCAGCCTGAAGCTGGCCGCCTGGCGCTCCATGTCGACAGTCGAGATGATGCCGTCGCCCTTCATGCCGATGAACTGGATGTACGAATAGTCCTCGCCCGCCGTGTAGTCGGCACGTGCCTGAGGCGTGCTGCGCGCCGCCTTCCACTCCATCCAGGCGGCGGGGATCGGATCGGATACCATGGCCTCATACTTGCGGATCGCACGGCGCAGGTTGCCGAAGTTGCGCGGGTTGGTCCAGGGCGGCGTGCCGAGCGCCTCGATCTTCTCGACGGTGGCCTGGTCTCCGGCCGCGCGGGCGCGCTCCAGGATGATCTCGCGCGAGGCGCGCATGGTCTCGGTGCTGTTGACGACCTGCGCCACCGGCACCCAGGCGCAGTACAGTTCCGGACTGCGTGCCGCCATGTGTCCGCCCAGGATCGAGCCCCAGGAGCTGCCCAGCAGGACCAGCTTGCGCTTGCCCAGGCGTTCGAGCAGGTGGCGCGACAGTTCGATGCCGTCGTCGCGCATGCGCTCCAGGCGCAGGGGCGTGTCTTCGCTGGGGGCGTTGCGCGACCAGGTCAGGCCGGCGGCGCGCTGGTCCCAGTGGATGACGACGTAGTCCCTGGTCCAGGACGCGTACGGATCGTTTTCGTAAATCGAGATCGGATTGCCCGGGCCGCCATGCACCAGCAGGAGCGCCGGCTTGGCGCAGTCGGCGCCGTCGATCGAGATCCACTGCTCGATGCCGCCGATCTTCACGTAACCGCTGTCGTGGATGGCTTGGCCCGGCTTGCAGGCGGCGGGCAGGGCCGCGTGCGCCAGCGGCGATGCCAGGGCCAGCGCGGCCAAGGTGCTGTGTTTGAACAGGTTCATGTCGTCTCCTATGTATCCGGACGATTCTAGGCTGCGGGCCTGATGTGGGCAACTGTCATTTCCGACAGGCCTGCGGCCGTTTTACAATGCAGCTTCCGCCCCGAATGAGGATCACCATGTTCCGCCTGCCACTCCGATTCTTCACCGCCGCGCTGGCGCTCGTCGCCGGTATCGCCACCGCGGCGCCGCAGCCGGCCACCGTCCGCGTCGACTATACCCACAGCGGCAATGCCTTGTCCGACCAGTATGCATTGGAACGCGTCGTCATCGAACCGCTGCCCTGGCCCGGCAACACGGCGCGCAACTTCGACGAGACCAACCGCGGCCAGAACCGGGTCGAGGTGGTGGACGCGAAGACCGGCGACCTGCTGTACTCGCGCGGCTTCTCGACCGTCTTCGGCGAGTGGCGCACGACGGATGAAGCCAACAAGATCAGCCGCAGTTTCCAGGAATCGGTTCGCTTTCCCAAGCCGGACCGCCCGGTGCGCGTGCGCATCCTCAAGCGCGACGAGCGCAACCAGTTCTCGGTGGCCTGGAGCGTCGAGGTGGATGCCGATGCGCAGGAGGTCGTGAAGAAGCAGCCGGACTTGGCCGCGAAGCCGATTCCGGTGCACGTGAGCGGTCCGTCCGCCGACAAGGTCGACCTCCTGATCATGGGTGACGGCTACACCGCCGCGGAAATGAAGAAGTTCGAGGCGGACGCGCGGCGCCTGACCCAGTACCTGTTCTCGGTCCCGCCCTTCAAGGAGCGCGCCAGGGACTTCAACGTCTGGGCGCTGGCGCTGCCCACCAGCGAATCCGGCATCAGCCGCCCATCCACCGGCGTGCACCATGCATCAAAGCTGGGCACCCGCTACGACATCTTCGGCAGCGAGCGCTACGTGCTCACGCTGGACAACCGCGCGCTGCGCGACATCGCCCAGCACGCGCCCTACGAGTTCATCGAGATCCTGGTCAACAACGAGACCTATGGCGGCGGCGGCATCTTCGGCCAGTTCAGCACCGCGGCGGCCGGCAACGGCTGGGCCAACTACCTGTTCGTGCACGAATTCGGCCACCACTTCGCCGGCCTGGCCGACGAGTACTACACCTCGCCGGTCGCTTACGCGGCCGCCAGCACGCGCATGGAACCGTGGGAACCGAATGTCACCGCGCTGCGCGATCCGGCCAACATCAAGTGGAAGCGCCACGTGAAGGCCGGCACGCCGCTGCCGACGCCCTGGCCCAAGGCTGAATACGAGGAAGCCTCGCGCGCCTACCAGAAGAAGCGGGCGGCGCTGCGTGCGGCGAACCGGCCGGAGAGCGAAATGAATGCGCTGTTCATCGAGGACCTGAAGGCGACCAACGCGCTGTTCGCCGGCAAGCCGCATCGCCACGACGTGGGCGCCTTCGAGGGCGCGAATTACGAAGCCACCGGCTACTATCGGCCGGCAATGCAGTGCCTGATGTTCGACCGCAGCGAAGCCTTCTGCCCGGTGTGCCAGGATGGGATTACCGACATCATCGACCTGTATGCGGGGAAAACTCGACCGTAAACTTTGCTTACAAAATGTCAAGGGTCTAAGTGGGCTGGCTAACAGACCCGGCGAGTGGAGAGTCCGTATTCTGGACTCGTCGTCACAACAATTATTTGCGCAAGCCGCACCGCGCGACCACTCACCGGAAAGGAATCACCATGAACAAACTGATCGCCACCCTCATCGCCGGCCTGTTCGCCACCGCCGCCCACGCCCAGACCGCCACCACCCCGGCCGCCAACAGCGCCGTCGTGAAGGCCGAAGCCAAGGCCGAGAAGGACATCGTCAAGGCGGAAGCCAAGGAAGTGAAGACCGCGGCCAAGGCCGACGAGAAAGTGAACAAGGCGGTCGCCAAGGCCAACGAGAAGAAAGCCGAAGCCCACGCCGACGCCGTGAAGGCGCACGCCAACGCCGTCGAAAAGGTGGCGAAGGCCGATCCGGAAGACCGCGCCAAGGCGGTTGCCAAGGCCGAAGAGAAGATCGCCGATGCCAACCTGAAGGCCGACAAGAAGATGATCAAGGCGGATGAGAAGCTGCTCAAGACCCAGGTCGATGCGGCGGCCGACAAGGCCACTGCCGCAGCCAAGACCGAGCAGGCCCGCGCCGAAGCGACCGCGGACGTGCACAAGGCGGCTGCCAAGCACTAAGCCAGGCTGCTCTCATAAAAGCGCCGGTTCTTTTGAACCGGCGTTTTTGTTTGCGTTTGTGGTGCGCATGCAAAATTGGATTCCGGCCTTCGCCGGAATGACGGTCTTTGAGCTGACGATAAAACGTTCTATGCGGCTGCTCATGCACGTCGTTCCGGCGAAGGCCGGAACCTAAGTTCGCTGGACATAGCGAACGTTAGCGTACACCACAATAAAACGCCGGCTCGAAGCCGGCGTTCTCCACTACCCGCTCAAACCGATCAAGCGTCGGTCGCCCGCATTGCCAGGTCCTGCGCCTTGAGCTTGGCCGACAGCGGCTTGCCCTTGCGCGCGCGCTTGCCGAAGTGCGGCTCCAGGCCCGAGGCGAACAGCTCCACCGTGCGCGGCTTCGAGCCGGCCCAGGTGCCGATCACGTTCACGCCCTTCTGGTTGATCGGCTGCGCCGCCAGCAGGGTTTCCTTCGGCTCCAGTTCCATCAGCGTCACGCCGCGGCCGCCGTTGGTCAGCACCTTCATCTCGTCGATGCCGAACACCAGCACGCGGCCCTTCTCGGACAGGCAGGCGATCGCGCCGGCGGTGTCGCTCACGATCCGCGGCGCCAGCGGCACGGCCCCTTCGTCGAGCGTGATGAAGGACTTGCCGCCCTTCAGTCGGCTGATCATGTCGCCGGCCTTGGCGATGAAGCCGAAGCCGTTCGACGAGGCCAGCAGCAGGCGCGTTTCCGGGTTGCCCGCGAAGTAGTGCAGGATGCGCACGCCGCCCGACAGGTCGACCAGGGTGGTGATCGGCACGCCGTCGCCGCGCGCGCCCGGCAGGGCGGCCACCGGTACCGAGAAGCTCTTGCCGTTGCTGCCGATACCGATCAGGGAATCGACGGTGCGGCACTCGAAGGCCTGGAGCAGCGAGTCGCCGGCCTTGAAGGTGAACTGCGCCGGGTCGTGGCCGATGCCGGTGCGTGCACGCACCCAGCCTTTCTCCGACACGATCACCGTCACCGGCTCGTCGATGACCTTCTGCTCGGCCACGGCGCGCTCGGCTTCCTCGATCAGGGTGCGGCGCTCGTCGCCGTACTGCTTGGCGTCCTGCTCGATCTCGCGGATGATCAGGCGCTTCATGCTGGACGGATTATTCAGGATGTCCTCCAGCTTTTCCTTCTCGCTGCGCAGCTCGGCCAGCTCCTGCTGGATCTTGATCGCTTCCAGGCGCGCCAGCTGGCGCAGGCGGATCTCGAGGATGTCCTCGGCCTGGCGCTCCGACAGGCGGAAGCGCTCGATCAGCGCGGCCTTCGGTTCGTCCGAGTTACGGATGATGGCGATGACTTCGTCGATGTTCAGCAGGACGGTCTCGCGGCCCTCCAGGATGTGGATGCGGTCGTTGACCTTGCCCAGCCTGAATTCGGTACGGCGGCGCACGGTGACGAAGCGGAAGTCGATCCATTCCTGCAGGATGTCGGTCAGGCCTTTCTGGCGCGGACGGCCGTCGCCGCCGATCATCACCAGGTTCATCGGGCTGGAGGTCTCGAGCGAGGTATGCGCGAGCAGCATCAGCATGAACTCGTTCTGGTCCTGGTTCTTCGACTTCGGCTCGAACACGATGCGCACCGCCGCTTCGCGGCCCGATTCGTCGCGCACGGTGTCGAGCGCGCCGAGGATGGTCTGCTTCAGCGCCAGCTGCTCCGGCAGCAGGGCCTTCTTGCCGGCCTTGACCTTCGGGTTGGTGAGTTCCTCGATTTCTTCCAGCACGCGCTGGGCCGAGCAGCCCGGCGGCAGCTCGGTGACCACCGCCTGCCACTGGCCGCGCGCCAGTTCTTCGATCTTCCAGCGTGCGCGCACCTTGAGCGAGCCGCGGCCGGTCGCGTACATGTCGGCGATGTTCGAGGCCGGGGTGATGATCTGGCCGCCGCCCGGGAAGTCCGGGCCGGTGATGTGGGTCATCAGCTCGGCATGGGTCATCTTCGGGTTGCGGATCAGGGCCACGGCGGCGGTCGCCACTTCGCGCAGGTTGTGCGAGGGGATCTCGGTGGCCATGCCGACCGCGATGCCGGAGGCCCCGTTGAGCAGCACCATCGGCAGGCGCGCCGGCAGCTGGCGCGGCTCGGTGGTGGAGCCGTCGTAGTTCGACTGGAAGTCCACCGTGCCCATGTCGAGTTCGTCGAGCAGCAGGCGCGACACCGGCGTCAGGCGCGCTTCGGTATAGCGCATCGCCGCGGCGCCGTCGCCGTCGCGCGAGCCGAAGTTGCCCTGGCCGTCGATCAGCGGGTAGCGCAGCGAGAAGTCCTGCGCCATGCGCACCAGCGCGTCGTACACCGACTGGTCGCCGTGCGGGTGCAGTTTACCGAGCACGTCGCCGACCACGGTGGCCGATTTGCGCGGCTTGGCGGTGTGGCCCAGGCCCAGTTCGTGCATCGAGTACAGGATGCGGCGCTGGACCGGCTTCTGGCCGTCCGAGACGTCCGGCAGCGCGCGGCCCTTGACCACCGAGACGGCGTAGTCGAGGTAGGCGCGCTCGGCGAAGGTGGATAGAGTAAGCGTCTCGGTGTCGTCCGAAGGCGCGTTTTGTTGTTCGAAGAGGCTTGCTTGCGTCGTCATGATTGTTTGTTCGTTTCTTGGGCGGGCTAGTGGCTGCGTTACCAAAATTGGATCCCGGCCTTCGCCGGGATGACGGTTTTAAAGCCGCGGGCCTCTAGACCGTCGTTCCGGCGAAGGCCGGAACCCAAGTTTGCTAGCAGACCAACTACCTCATCAGATATCCGCCTCAGTTTCATTCCCATGTTCTTCCAGCCACGCCCGGCGGGCGGCGGCTTCGCCTTTCCCCATCAGCATGTTGAAGCGCGAGCCCGACTCGGCCAGGCTGTACTGGCCGAAGGCGACCGGCAACAGGCGGCGGGTGTCCGGGTTCATGGTGGTTTCCCATAGCTGTTCCGCGTTCATCTCGCCCAGGCCCTTGAAGCGCGAGATGCTCCACACGCCTTCCTTCAGGCCTTCCTTCTTGAGCTTGTCCTCGATGGCCAGCAGCTCGCCGTCGTCCAGCGCGTAGAGCTTCTGCAGCGGCTTCTTGCCGCGCGCCGGCACGTCGACGCGATACAAGGGAGGACGCGCCACGCAGATGTGGCCGTTGCGGAACAGGGCAGGGAAGTGCCTGAAGAACAAGGTCAGCAGCAGCACCTGAATGTGCGAGCCGTCCACGTCCGCATCGGACAGGATGCAGATCTTCCCGTAGCGCAGGCCGGTCAGGTCCGGATTGTCGTCGGCGCCGTGCGGGTCGACGCCGATCGCCACCGCGATGTCGTGGATCTCGTTGTTCGCGAACAGGCGGTCGCGCTCGGTCTCCCAGGAGTTCAGCACCTTGCCGCGCAGCGGCAGGATGGCCTGGAATTCCTTGTCGCGCCCCATCTTGGCCGAGCCGCCCGCCGAGTCGCCCTCGACCAGGAACAGCTCGTTGCGGGTGATGTCGGTCGATTCGCAATCGGTCAGCTTGCCCGGCAACACGGCCACGCCCGAGGACTTCTTCTTTTCGACCTTCTGCAGCGAACGCAGGCGCGATTGCGCCTGCTTGATGACGAGTTCGGCCAGCTTCTTGCCGTATTCGACGTGCTGGTTCAGCCACAACTCGAGCGGCGGGCGGGTGAAGGTCGAGACCAGCTTGACCGCGTCGCGCGAGTTCAGGCGCTCCTTGGTCTGGCCCTGGAACTGCGGGTCCAGCACTTTCGCGGACAGCACGAAGGAGACGCGCGCGAACACGTCTTCCGGCAGCAGCTTGACGCCTTTCGGCAGCAGCGAGTGCATCTCGACGAAGCTCTTCACGGCGCCGAACAGGCCGTCGCGCAGCCCGGACTCGTGGGTGCCGCCGCTCACGGTCGGGATCAGGTTGACGTAGGACTCGCGCACCACGCTGCCTTCCTCGGTCCAGGCCACCACCCAGGCCGCGCCTTCGCCTTCGGCGAAGCCCTCGTCACCGGGCGCGGCGTACTGCGCACCCTCGAACAGCGGGATCACGGTCTGGCCGTTGGAGGCCTGGGCCAGCGCCTCGGTCAGGTAGCCGCGCAGGCCTTCGTCGTAGCGCCAGGTCTGGACGTCGCCGGTCTTGGCATTGGTGAGCGTGACGGTCACGCCCGGCAGCAGCACGGCCTTCGAGCGCAGCAGGCGCTGCATGTCGCCAAGGGGAATGTTGGGCGAATCGAAATACTTCGGGTCGGGACGGGCGGTGACGCGGGTGCCGTTCTTCTTGCCGCCGCGTTCAGGCGGGCGCGAAGTCAGGGGCTCGACCAGGTCGCCGTTTTCGAAGGCCAGCTCGTGCACGCCATTGCCCTCGTCGTCCTTGCGCCAGACGGTGATTTCCAGGCGCGTGGACAGCGCATTGGTGACCGATACGCCGACGCCGTGCAGGCCGCCGGAGAAGGCATAGGCGCCGCCCGAGCCCTTGTCGAACTTGCCGCCCGCATGCAGGCGGGTGAAGACGATCTCGACCGTCGGCACGTTTTCTTCCGGGTGCAGTCCAACCGGGATGCCGCGGCCATCGTCTTCGACCGTGACCGAGCCGTCCGTGTTCAGGGTGACGGCGATGTTCTTGCAGTGTCCGCCCAGCGCCTCGTCGGAGGCGTTGTCGATCACTTCCTGGATGATGTGCAGCGGGTTTTCGGTCCGGGTGTACATGCCCGGACGCTGTTTCACGGGTTCGAGTCCTTTGAGGACGCGGATGGATGATTCGCTGTAGTCAGATGCGGGTTTCTTGGAAGCCATGCTGGTATGTGTAAATTCAATGCTTGCGCATTCTATCTCTTGTCACGCGGAAAGTTGGCCATTTTTGAGATGCCAAACGTGCTTGTTAGTCTGCACCATTGTGCTAGATTAAAACGATGTGACCCGGAAGTTGCGAAGGGTACTCGAAAAACCGTCGCGAGCGGCAGCAATGGCGGTCGAGAAGCGCAGCTGTACGGAGCGTACAGCGAGCATCGCAGACCGTCAGTGCAACGCGCAGCAGGGTTTTCGAGTTGCCCTTCTTGGAAAGGCTGGAAAAGCGATGCCTGCACCCAGATACCCATTCACCGTCCGCCTGGCCGGTTTCGCGCCTGCTGAATGCGCCCAGCTCGAGACGCTGCTGGCGCAAGCCCCGCTGGCGGGGCCGTCGTATTTTTGCCTGCACGACGACAGTTTGCAAGAACCCGACCTGTACATCGCCGATGGCGCCAATCCGGCCGCCCTGGCGCGCCTGGCCTGCCTGCCGCCCGGCGCACCCCAGCCCATCCTCCTGATCGGCGGCGATGGCGCCAGCATTCGCCGCACCCTGCCGCGTCCCATCGATCCCGCCAGCCTGTACGAGGTCCTGGCCGAACTGCTCGATACCCGCGTGCAGGCGCTGGCAGCCCTGCACGCGCGCGGCGAACGCTGCCTGCCCGAGCGGCGCCGAAGGCCGCGGCTGGCGCCGGACACCGAGGCGCCGGATTATTACCAGCGCCTGCGCCATGGCCCGCCCGACGGCGCCGTCCTCATCATCGACAAGGGCGGCGCCTTCCGCGACCATGTGGCGCGGGTCGTGGCCAATCCGCTTGCCAACCCTTTGAGCTGCACGCCCGGCGACGCCACCGTCTCGCGGCCGGTCGAATGGACCGACAGCAGCCGCGCCGCCGTGCGCCTGTGCGACGAGACGCCGGTGTCGCTGGTCATGATCAACACCTGCGCTCCAGGCATCGAACCGTACAGCCTGAGCAGCGCCATCAAGTCGCAGGAAGGGGCAGGGCGTACCGCCGTGCTGTTTCTTGTTGGGCAATCGTTCAAGTACGACAGCCTGCGCGCCCGTGATGCCGGCGTGCGCGGACTGCTCGACAAACCCGTGGCCGACCGCCACCTGCTGGCTACCTTCCAGAAGCTGCTGGCACTCCCGCTGAACAAGCCTTAATAAAAACTACTGTAATTGCATACAGTATCAACCGAAACGGGAATTCCCGCAAGCTGCCGGTTTTGCAACATGCCTGCGCGGCGCGATGCACTTTTTGTAACAACTTCAAATCGTGCGCGGCCATGGCGCGGCTATATTGCTAGTCATGGCGCAAGACGAACCCCAACCACCCCCGGAAGTGCCCGGTCCCCCGATCGAGAAGCGTCCCGAAGCCCCGGTGCGGGTGCCCGACAGGCGCGCAACCCAGGGGCAGACCATGCGCGGGCATGCCAAGTACCAGCGCGACGGCGATACGCCGCTGGCGCTGGCCGGACGCGTCATCGGCTCGCGCTGGCGCGCCCTGCGCGAGCGCTTCAACCGCGATTTCATGAACCGTACACTGCACATCGGGGTGTCGGCGCGCATCTTCCATCCGGAACCCGGCGCCCGGGGCCTGCTCAGCAAGAACCTGCAATATCTCGAAGAATCGATCGCCCAGTGGGTGATGTCGCGCGACGTGCTGGTGTTCATGATCCCCACCGTGAACACGAACGGCTTGCTTCATCCCAGCAACATCACCTTGCGCCACTATGCGCGCCACCTCGACGGGCTGGTACTGCAGGGCGGGGCGGACGTGGCGCCGCAGACCTATTCCGAGGTGCCGACCCGGCCCGAGTGGAGCGGCGACCGCGCACGCGACGTCTACGAGCTCGAGCTGCTGCACGAATTCGTCGACGCCGGTAAACCCGTGCTGGGCGTGTGCCGCGGCTGCCAGCTGATCAACGTCGCCTTCGGCGGCACGCTCTACCAGGATGTGCTCACCAACGTGCCCGATGCCCTGGCCCACGTGCAGGACATCTACGATGCGCACCGCCATGCGATCCGCTTCCCGGCCGGTTCCTCGCTCGGCAAGATGTTCCACGGTGTCGAACGGCCGATCGTCAATTCGATCCACCACCAGGCGGTCAAGGAACTGGGGCGCGATATCCGCGTCGAGGCCTATTCCGAACCCGACGGCATCGTCGAGGCGATCCGCTACGAGCGGGCCGACTTCGTCATGGGCCTGCAGTGGCACCCGGAATTCCACCGCGCCGGCGGCGTCGAGCTGCTCGACTGCACGCCGGTGCTGGACGAATTCCTGCGCGCGGCGCGCGAGACCCGGCTGTAACAAACGCTTGCTTTCATCTCCCGCTCGGACAATAATGAATGAGAATCATTATCATTCATTCGATTGTTTCCTTGGGAGGTGTGCATGAGTATTCCTGTCGCAGACCCTGCGCGCAGCCAGGACGTGCTGCTGGTGGCGTCGCTGCTGCATCTGATGTCGCACTACACCGCGCGCGGTGACGGCGAGCAGCCCTGCGTCAAGCTGGCATCGGTGATCGAGCGGCACCTAGCCGCGCTGTCGCGGCTGCCGGACGTCGATCCGGTGCTGCGCGCCACCTGCGAACAGCTGGCCGAGCGATGGGCCGGATTGGTGGACGCGCAGCTGCCGCAGCCGGTGAAGCAGCCGCTGCTGGCCAGGTTCATGAAAGGGAGCTGGGGTGGGAAGGCGATAGTGGCGCAGTGAGGTCTCTTTGCGTTAATCCACCACATAGCTACGGTTATTGTTGGCGGTAGCACGTCATCCCGGCGTAGGCCGGGATCCAATTTCTTCAACTAGCCACCTACCTAGAACTTGGGCACCGGCCTTCGCCGGTGCGACGGTCTTCAAGTTGCCGTGTATCGTCGAGATAGCGCGACATTCGCCGAATTGGGCTCCCGCCTTCGCGGGAGCGACGAATCGGCAGCCGCAGGCCATCAGCCCTGCCGCCAGCGCATCCGCCGCTCGCCCCTGAAGCGCTGGATCGCCCCGTTCACCATGCCTTCCACGCTGCCTTCGCGCTCGAAGACGTGGCGTAGCTGGGCCGCGTCGCTGCCTTCGCGCGCCGCCTGCGCCAGGTGCTGCAGCGCCTCGACGCTGCCCAGCGCCTCGGCATGCGGCATCATTTTGTCCAGCGTGGCCAGGATGTCCTCGCGCATCGGCACGTTGGCATAGGTCTTCGGATGCGTGATCGCGCCCTCCAGCCCGAAGCGGCAGGCCTGGAAGCGGTTGTAGTTGTAGACCAGGTAGTCGTCTTCCACCGGCGGCGCGTCGACGCGCTGCAGCAGGTGCCGGCACAGGGCCTGCAGGTAGGCCGCCAGCGCCGCCGCGCGCTCCACCGTGAGCGGCGTGTCGCACACGCGCAGCTCGATGGTGCCGTACTCGGGCTTGGGCCGCAGGTCCCAGTAGAAGTCCTTCATGCTCTTGATGATGTTGGTGCGCTCCATCTTGGCGAAGTACACGTCGGTGAACTCCTGCCAGCTCAGGACGAAAGGCGCGCGCCCGCTCATCGGGAAGGCGAACACGGAATTCAGCCGCGCCGAATCGAAACCGGAATCAACGCCCTGCACGAAGGGCGAGGATGCGGACAAGGCGATGAAGTGCGGCAGGTAGCGGTTCAGCGCGTGCAGCAGGTACAGGGCATCGTCGCCGTTGGCGCAGCCGATGTGCACGTGCTGGCCGAACACGGTGAACTGCTTGGCCAGGTAGCCGTACAGCTGCGATAGGTACTCGTAGCGCGGCTTGCTCGAGATCTTCTGGTCCGACCAGTGCTGGAACGGATGGGTGCCGCCGCCCGCGATGCCGATGTTGAGCATGTCGCCGGCCGCCACCAGGGTGTCGCGGATGGCCCGCAATTCCTCCAGCAGCGGCCCGTAGGACGAGTGCACGCTCGAGTTAATCTCGATCATGCTCTCGGTGATCTCGGGCGTCACGTTGCCGGGGAAGGGCTTGCGCTTCAGGAGGTGCAGCAGGTCGGGCGCCGCCGCGGTCAGGTTGAAGTCCGACAGGCTGACCAGCTGCAGTTCCAGTTCGACGCCGAAGGTGAGCGGCTGCGAGGGATTGAAGGCTTCAAGCGGCATCGGGGCGCTCCGGAGCTTCGCGCGCCCACACCAGGGCGCGCTGGATGATGACGGGACCGAACACTTCGAGCAGCATCGTCACCGCGGCCATCGCGCGCAGTTCCTCGACGACGTGCACGCCCGCGTGGCGCGCATGTTCGATCAGCAGGATCACGAACACCGACAAGGGCGCCAGCCCCAGGCTGGTGAGCGCGCCCTTGCGCCACGACACGCCAGACAGGTGGGCAAAAGCGGTCACCCCGATGGTCTTGGCCAGCTGGCGCACCGCCACCACGATCACCGCCAGCGTCGCGCCGGTTGCCACCTGGCGCCAGTCGAGCGTGGAGGCGGCGTAGATGAACAGCAGCACGGTCAGCACTTCGCCCAGCGCGCCGAAATTGCGCTGCGCCTGGCTGAAGGCGATGCGGCGATGGCGCGCCGTCAGGCCGAACATGAGCGCCGCGATGTAGGGTGAGAGCGAGCCGGCATCGCAGATCGCCACCAGCAGCACGATGGCGAGCGCGAAGGCGGCCGTGGCATCGTGGCGCGGATTGTGCAGGACGCGCAGCAGGGCGGGGACGGCGACGCCGAACACCGCGCCGACCAGGGCCGACCCGGCCAGTGTGACGAGGCTCTGCCACAGGGCTTCGCCCACCGCGTCAAAAGTGTGGAAGATCCAGAAGCCGATGATGGCATTGAAGGCGAACACCGCCAGCACGCAGTTCAGCGCCGTCAGGTGCAGCACGCGCTCGGTGACCTGGCCCGAGCTGCGGTATTCGTTGATGACGCGGACGATGGTGGCGGGCGAGGTGCCCATCGAGAGCGCGGCCATCATCAGCGCCACCAGCTGGGAACTGCCGAAGGCCAGCGCGACCAGGTAGACCAGCACGAAGGTGAGCAGGCTTTCCGCCAGCCCGGCCACCCCGATCCATGGGTTGTGGCGCAGCCAGCGCAGGTTGATGCGGTAGCCCAGCTCGAACAGGATCAGGCCGAAGGCGATGTCGGCCAGCAGCGCCACCGGACCGGCGTCGGGCGCCGGCAGCACGCCGATCTGGGTGCTGCCCAGCGCGAAGCCGACCAGGCCATAGAAGCTGATGCGGGGCAGGCCCGTGAAACGCTGGCCGAATTCGCCGGCCAGCCAGGCGATGGCGAGCGCGATCGGCCACGCAAGGCTGGTCAGGATGGGCAGCAGGTCGGGCATCGGAATCCTCTTGTAGCTGAGCGGTTTATCGTAGGGTGGGCGGGGTAATTTCGGGCAATGCCCGGAATTACAAACGCCCACGCGTTCAACCAGCGTTTGCACGGACGCAGTGTAGTTGGCTGGAGCAAACTCTCACCGCGTGGGCGGCACAGCCGCCCACCCTACGATTTGTTGGCAATTCTACAAGAGCGCTTGCTGCGCACGATTGATGTGCGAAAGCGCCTACTTCGAGAGCAGCCGCATGGCCCGTTCCAGCCCCTCCAGGGTGATCGGGAACATCCTGTTATTCATGATCTGCCGGATCACGGCGATCGATTGCCGGTATTCCCACAGGTGTTCCGGCTCGGGATTGAGCCAGGCGAACTTGGGGAAGGCGCTGGTGAAGCGCGCCAGCCAGGCGGCGCCGGCTTCCTCGTTGTTGTATTCGACCGAGCCGCCCGGAGCCAGCACCTCGTAGGGGCTCATGGTGGCGTCGCCGACAAAAATCACGCGGGTGTCGTTCGGGTAGGTGCGCAGCACGTCCCAGGTCGGGAAGCGCTCGCTGTGGCGGCGCCGGTTGTTCTTCCACAGGTAGTCGTAGACGCAGTTGTGGAAGTAATAGAACTCCATGTTCTTGAATTCGCTCTTGGCGGCAGAGAACAGTTCTTCCACGCGCTCGATGTGGTCGTCCATCGAGCCGCCGACATCGAGCAGCATCACCACCTTGATGCGGTTCTTGCGCTCGGGCTGCATGCGGATGTCGAGGTAGCCCGCGTTGCTGGCGGTGGCGCGGATGGTGTCGTCCAGCGCCAGTTCTTCCGCGGCGCCGGTACGGGCGAAGCGGCGCAGGCGGCGCAGCGCCACCTTGATGTTGCGGGTGCCGAGCTCGCGCTCGTCGTCGTAGTCGCGGTAGCTGCGCTGTTCCCAGACCTTGACCGCCGTGCGGTTGCGGCCCTGGCCCTTGACGCGGATGCCTTCCGGGTTGGTGCCGCCGTTCCCGAAAGGCGAGGTGCCGCCGGTGCCGATCCACTTGTTGCCGCCCTCATGGCGGCCCTTTTGTTCCTTCAGCAGTTCTTCCAGGCGCTGCTGCAGCTTGTCGTAGCCGAGCTTTTCCAGCGCGGCCTTTTGTTCGGGCGTGAGCTCGCGCTCGAAGCGCTTGAGCAGCCAGTCGAGCGGAATGTCGGCCTTCTCGTCGAACACCGCGTTCACGCCCTTGAAGTAGGCGCCGAAGGCGCGGTCGAATTTGTCGAAGTGGGCCTCGTCCTTCACCAGCGTCAGGCGCGCGAGGTAGTAGAACTCGTCGAGCGAGGGCGCGGTCACGCCCTGCTGCAGGGCTTCCAGCAGGGTCAGGAATTCCTTGATCGTGACCGGGACCTTGGCGTCACGCAGGGTGTAGAAGAAATCGATCAGCATGGTTCAGGCTCGTGCGTGCCGCTCCAGGCGCTCGTGCAGGGCGCGCTTGATGAGCGGCCATTCGCCCCGCAGGATGCTGTACATGACCGTGTCGCGCACCGTGCCGTCGCGGCGCAGGGCGTGGTGGCGGATGACCCCATCCTTCTTCGCGCCCAGGGCTTCGATGGCGGCCTGCGAGGCAAAGTTCTCGCAGTCGGTGCGCAGACCGACCACCCCGCAGCCGAGGGTGTCGAAGGCGTGCGACAGCAGGAGCAGCTTGCAGCTGGTGTTCACGTGGGTGCGCTGGACGCGCCCGGCGTACCAGGTGTAGCCGATCTCGACGCGGTCCACGCTTGGGACGATGTCGTGGTAGCTGGTCGTGCCCAGCACGCTGCCGTGGCGCGCGTCGATCACGGCGAAGGCGAGGCGGTCGCGCGTGTCGAGCGCGGTGCCGATGTACCGCGCCGCATTGTGCGGCTCGGGCACGCTGGTCACGCGCAGCTTCCACAGTTCGCCGTCACTGGCGGCGGCGCGCAGGCCGTCCTCGTGGTGCGGCGCCAGCGGCTCCAGGCGCAGGCCGTTGAACTCGAGCGTGACAGGCAGCACCTTGATCACCGGTTGGTCCTTGACATGTAGACCAGGCGCTCGAACAGGTGCGCGTCCTGCTCGTTCTTCAGCAGCGCCCCATGCAGCGGCGGCACGATGGCTTTCCCGTCCTGGCTGCGCAGGGCATCAAACGGGATGTCCTCGGCCAGCAGGAGCTTGAGCCAGTCGAGGAATTCCGAGGTTGAGGGCTTCTTCTTGATGCCGGCCACCTCGCGCAGCTCGTAGAAGCTCTGCAGGGCGGCCCCCAGGAGGTCCTGCTTCAGGGTCGGGAAGTGCACCTTGACGATGTCGGCCATGGTGTCCCGGTCCGGGAATTTGATGTAATGGAAGAAGCAGCGGCGCAGGAATGCATCCGGCAATTCCTTCTCGTTGTTCGAGGTGATGATCACCAGCGGGCGGTGCTTCGCCACCACCATCTCGCGCGTCTCGTAGACGTAGAACTCCATGCGGTCCAGTTCGCGCAGCAGGTCGTTCGGGAACTCGATGTCGGCCTTGTCGATCTCGTCGATGAGCAGGACGGTCGGTTCCGGCGCGGTGAAGGCCTGCCACAGCACGCCCTTGACGATGTAGTTGTGGATGTCGCGCACGCGCTCGTCGCCCAGCTGCGAGTCGCGCAGGCGCGACACCGCGTCGTACTCGTACAGGCCCTGCTGGGCCTTGGTGGTCGACTTCACGTGCCACTGCAGCAGCGGCATGCCGAGCGCGGCCGCCACTTCCTCGGCCAGCATGGTCTTGCCGGTGCCCGGCTCGCCCTTGATCAGGAGCGGGCGGCCGAGCGTGAGCGCGGCGTTGACGGCCAGTTTCAGGTCGGCGGTGGCGACGTAGTTGTCGCTGCCTTCGAAGCGTGGGGAAGCGTGCATGGGCGTTCTGGATTGGAGTGAAATGAAGCCGAGTATATGCCAGAACACAGGCGCGGACAGGGCTGCGCGCGTTTGTAGACTGGTGACAACTCTTCAGATAGAATCGACAGGTTGGTAGTCCATTTGCTAACTTTTTGTGCGTTTGCGGTATTCGAATTACAACTAACGAGCCACACCCATGAAAACATCTTTAGCACTACTGGTATTGGCAGCGTTTGCTGGTACCGCAGCCGCGGCGGAAGTTGTCGGCAATCCGAAAGCAGCACCGGCCAAGATCGAAATGTGCATCGGCTGCCACGGCATCCCGGGCTACAAGTCGGGCTTCCCCGAGGTCTACCGCGTTCCCATGATTGGCGGCCAGTCGGCCAAGTACATCGAAAGCGCGCTGAAGGCGTATCGCAAGGGCGAGCGCAAGAACCCGTCGATGATGGGCATCGCCGCCTCGCTGAGCGACCAGGACATCGCCGACGTCGCCGCCTACTATGCGCAGCAGACCCCTGCCACCGCCAAACGCTAAGGACCAGCCAATGAAAAAACTGATCTATGCGCTGGTTGCCGGCGCTTTTGCCCTGAACGCTACGGCGGCCGACGTCTCGAAAGGCGAGGCGCTCGTCAAGAAGTACAACTGCGCGTCCTGCCATGGCGCCGACTACAACAAGCCGATCGACCCGAGCTATCCGAAGCTGGCCGGCCAGCATGCCGACTACCTGGCCCACGCCCTGCGCGCCTACAAGCGCGGCGCCGGCGCCAACGGCCGCACCAATCCGATCATGGCAGGGCAGGTGCAGCCGCTGTCGAACAAGGACATGGCGGACATCGGCGCCTACCTGGCCAGCCTGCCGTCGCAATTCGTGGTCAGCAAGTAACAAGACACAGCGGCATCCAGCGGTTCCGGCGTCCAGCTGGTAAACTGACGATCCCCCCGACCGGGCAGCCGGCGGGGGGACTTTGTTTTCCGGAGCCCCGATGTCCTTGTCCCACCTCAAATCCAACCTGCTCAGCGGCCTGACCGTCGCCCTGGCGCTCGTCCCCGAGGCGATCGCCTTCGCCCTGGTGGCCCAGGTCTCGCCCCTCACCGGCCTGTACGCCGCGGTGCTGGTCTCCTTCATTACCTCCGCGTTCGGCGGCCGCCCCGGCATGATCTCGGCCGCGGCCGGATCGCTGGCGGTGGTGATGGTGGCGCTGGTGGTGCAGCACGGGCCGCAGTACCTGTTCGCGGCCGTGGTGCTGATGGGCGTGCTGCAACTGCTGTTCGCGGCCGCGCGCCTGGGCAAGTTCATCCGCATGGTGCCGCACCCGGTCATGCTCGGCTTCGTCAACGGCCTGGCGCTGGTGATCTTCGTCGCCCAGTTCGGCCACTTCAAGACGCCGGGCCCGGACGGCAGCATGCAATGGATGGGCGGCCCTGAGCTGGCCACGATGCTGGCGGTGGTCGCCGCCACCATGGCGGTCATCTACCTCACGCCGCGCTTCACCAAGGCGGTGCCGAGCACCCTGGTCGGCATCCTGGCGGCCAGCGCCGGCTGCGCTCTGCTGGGCATCGAGACCAAGACCGTGGGCGACCTCGGTTCGATCGCCGGCGGCCTGCCCAGCTTCGCGGTGCCCGAGGTGCCCTGGAACCTGGAGACCCTGCGCATCGTCTTCCCGTATGCGCTGGTGCTGGCCGGCGTCGGCCTGATCGAGTCGCTGCTCACGCTCACCCTGCTCGACGAGATCACCGACACCCGCGGCCAGCCCAACCGCGAATGCCTGGCGCTGGGCGCGTCCAACGTCGTCACCGGCTTCTTCGGGGGCATGGGCGGCTGCGCCCTGATCGGCCAGAGCATGATCAACGTGAACAGCGGCGGTACCGGGCGCCTGTCGGGCATCGTGGCCTCCCTGTTACTGCTTTCCTTCATCCTGGTCGGCTCAAGCTGGATCGAGCAGATCCCGCTGGCGGCGCTGATCGGCGTGATGTTCGTGGTCTGCGAGAAGACCTTCGAGTGGGGCACTTTCCGCCTGTTCGGCAAGGTGCCGCGAGCGGACGCGCTGGTGATCGTGCTGGTGGCGGGCATCACCCTGGCCTTCGACCTGGCGGTGGCGGTGCTGGCCGGGGTGGTCGTCTCGGCCCTGGTGTTCGCCTGGCAGCATGCCAAGCAGATCCGCGTCGCCACGGGCACCGATGAACATGGATGGAAGGTCTACGAGCTGGAAGGCACGCTGTTCTTCGCCTCGGTGACCGGCTTCCAGGGGATGTTCGCGCCGAAGACGGACCCGCAGGACGTGGTCATCGAGTTCCGCCGCGCGCGCGTGGCCGACCACTCGGCGATCCAGGCCATCGACGCCCTGGCCGAGCGCTACCGCGCATTGGGCAAGCGCCTGCACCTGCGCCACCTGAGCCCGGACTGCCGCGAGCTGCTCGAACGCGCCCGCGACATGATCGAAGTGAACCTGCCGGAAGACCCGCGCTACCGCGTCGCCGACGACAAGCTGGGCTGATCAGCCGCCCAGCTTGACGAAGCTCTGTCCCGTGTCCGCGCAGCTGTCGGCGAGCTGCTTGTCGAGCGCCTGGGCCTGCTCGGCCTGGCCATGTGCGCGGTGCCAGTCGCCCATCGCCGACAGCGCGGCGCAGCGGCGCTTCTTGCCCGCTTCGCGGTCGTCCGCCGCCTGCGCCAGCAGCTTGTCGGCGGAAAGCTTGCCAAGGTAGAAGTCGGCAATCGGCTTCGGCCATTCGTCGCGCTCGCTGCGCCCGAAGGTAGTGGCCAGTTCCGACCTGGCCAGCTCGGCTTCGCCCTGGCGTACGCGGGCGACGTACAGGTAGAAGGCGCCGTTGCGCTCGGCCGGAAGCTTGTCGAGCGCGCTGCGCAGGCGCGGGATGGCGGCGGCATAGTCGCGCCCTTGCACAAGCCTGCGTCCGGTGACCAGGTTGGCATGCGGGCTGCCGCCCTTGGCGGCCTTCTCCAGCCATGCGGCGGCCTGCGCGTCGTCGCGCGCCGCACGGTTGCCGCTGCTGTAGGCGCTGGCCAGCATCATCTGCGCGGAAGGATTGCCGCCCTCGGCCTCGGCCAGCATCCAGGGCTCGAGCGTGCGCCGCTGGCCGAAGGGGTCGCCGCCCACGTAGGAGAAATACAGCTTGTTCTGGCTCATCGCGAACAGCACCCGGTGGGCGCGCAGGAAGTCGGCGCCAAGGATCACGTCGGCCACGTCCAGTCCCGAATTCTGCACCGCCATTTCGGCATTCTGGACGGTTTCCTCGCCGATCTGGAAGGTCTTGAGCGTCACGTACCAGCGCGAGGCGGTATAGCCGCCGATGCCCACCAGATCGGAACCGCGGGCCTCGGGCGTGTCGAACGCGATCCCCGCGCGCTTGGCCCCCTTGCTGCTGATCGAACTGATGGTGGCGCCGGTGTCGATCATGGCTTCCAGTTCCACGCCATTGATGCGCACCATGAAGTAGGGGTTCAAGTGATCCTGGTCGTGGCGCCGCATCGGTACCGACTGCACGTCCTTGGCCCAGTAACCCAGGTGGGTGTTGCGGCAGTTTTCCGGCACGAAGAAGGTCAGCTGCTTGGTCGGCAGCGAGATCTCGACGTCGGTCTGGAACAGGAAGGGCGCGCCGAGGATGCCGTCGTAGGAAGGCGTGTCGCCGAAGGTCCCGATGACCGGCATGTTGCTGCGGCCCGCGCGGACCGGGCCGACGATGAATTCGTTGACGATCGAGGCGTACAGCATGGACAGGCCGCCGATGCCCGAGGTGCGGCGGCCGGTCTCGTAGAGCCGGATGCCGCGCCGCTCGGTGCCGGTGCGCGTCAGCACCGTCTGGTAAGCGCCGGTGTCGACCAGCAGCTCGGCCGGGGTACCGTTGATGCTTCCCTCGGTGGTGATCTCCAGGCCCGGGCCGCTATAGCGCAGCGGCAGCTTGCCGATCGGCGTATAGGTGCAGGTCTGCGCGGCGGCATGGGCGAGGGGGAGGAGGGCGCAGGCCGCGCCCAGCAGGCGGAGGATGGTTTTCATGCATAAATACTAGGAGGAAACTTGCATTCCCGGCAATCCTGTATGCATAAAACACGGCGTGAATATCGATGCCCCACTAAACTGTTGGGATTTGGAACATGATACAAAAAATGCGACCTAGGCCGCATTTTTGAATCATGTTGCCGCGCCCCTCAGCGCGTGGCGCGCTGGCGCACGCATTCGATATAGGCCTCGGTATCCGGCGGCAGGCCGGCGCGCTGCGACTTCCAGATCATCTCGCCGAGGCATTCCATGATCTCGTGATGCGCTTCGTGCTCGCCGATGCGGTTCACCAGCAGGTCGTGCGCGGCCTTGATGCCGCGCGGCTGGTCGATCGAGACCTGCTCGGCGATCGACAGGTGCATCGACAGGTGCAGGAAGGGATTCGGCTTGCCGCCTTCGACCGAGTAGTCGCGGGCGATGGCCGCTTCGACGTCGTCGAGTTCGGCGTGGTATTCGGGATGCTGGACGATCCAGTCGGCCGCGATGGCGTCCATCGGGCTCAGGATCTCGCCGTTGCGCTGCTTGCGCAGGGCTTCGCAGAAAAAGCGGCGCACGTCGTGCGAGGACGGAGTGAACATGGCTGGGAGGGAAAAAAAAGGCAGGAAGCTGGCATTCTAGCGCTTCCCGCCGCGGTCTGCTTCAGGACGCCCAGGCAGCGGCCTGAAGCGCGGGATGAAAGGGGGCATCCGCCGCGGGCGCGGCGGAAGAAAGCCACGAGGAGCGCGCTGCTCCCCGTGGTTCGGCTTACTCGTCCGGCAACAGCACCAGCGAATCCGGCGCCGCCGGCTTGGCCGCGGCGGCAGGCGCCACCGCATTGGCCGCCAATGCCTGCTGGCCCTTGCCGCCCTGGGCGCGGCTGTGCGGCTGGCGCAGGTAGCGCGCGCTGTGGCGGCGTTCGCCGTGCTGGCCCTTGGCCGGCCAGGTGATGAAGCGCGACAGCTCCTGCAGCGCGCGCTGGTAGACATCGCGCTTGAACTCGATGACCACGTCCAGCGGCACCCAGTAGTCGTGCCAGCGCCAGGCGTCGAACTCGGGATGGTCGGTCAGGCGCAGGTTGACGTCGTTATCGCGCGCCATCATGCGCAGCAGGAACCAGATCTGCTTCTGGCCACGGTAGTGGCCGCGGATCTCGCGCTTGATGAAGTGGTCGGGCACTTCATAGCGCAGCCAGTCGCGGGTGCGGCCCACGATCTTGACGTGCTCCTGCCGCAAACCGATTTCTTCCTCGAGTTCGCGGTACATCGCCTGTTCCGGCGTCTCGCCGTATTTGATACCCCCTTGCGGAAACTGCCATGAGTGCTCGCGCACCCGCTTGCCCCACCACACCTCGTTGTTGGCGTTCAGCAGGATGATGCCGACGTTGGGGCGGAACCCTTCACGATCGAGCATAAGTGCACCTCGAAACTTTCTGCCGGCCGTACGATCCTTATATTTTTACCCACAAATTGCCATAGCCACCAGGCCGGCGGATAGCCGACAGGGCGGGTGCTGCGTGTTCCGGACCCATTTGTAGAAAGATTGGACGCATCAGCCAGCTAATCCTTTAAAATTAGGTCGATTATAACCCTCTCTTTTTAAAAAGAATTCACGGATATGCGCGCCTCACGATTTTTTATTTCAACTCTTAAAGAAGCGCCTTCGGACGCGGAAATCGTCAGCCACCAGTTGATGATGCGCGCCGGGATGATCAAGCGCCTCGGCTCGGGCATCTACACCTACATGCCGACCGGCCTGCGCATCATTCGCAAGGTCGAGAACATCATCCGCGAAGAGATGAACAAGGCAGGCGCGATCGAACTGCTGATGCCGCTCGTGCAGCCGGCCGAACTGTGGCAGGAGACCGGTCGCTGGGACAAGATGGGCCCAGAACTGATGCGCGTGAAGGACCGTCACGGCCGTGAGTTCGCCATCCAGCCGACCTCGGAAGAAGTCGTCACCGACGTCGTGCGCAGCGAGCTCAAGTCCTACCGCCAGCTGCCGATCAACTTCTACCACATCCAGACCAAGTTCCGCGACGAGCGCCGTCCGCGCTTCGGCCTGATGCGCGGCCGCGAGTTTACGATGAAGGATGCGTATTCCTTCGACCGCGACGTCGAGGGCATGCAGAAGTCCTACGCCACCATGTTCGACGCCTACACCAAGATCTTCACGCGCTTCGGCCTGAAGTTCCGCGCGGTGGCGGCCGACAACGGCGCCATCGGCGGCACCGGCTCGCATGAATTCCACGTCATCGCCAGCACCGGCGAAGACGCGCTGGTGTACTGCCCGGACTCGGACTACGCCGCCAACATCGAAGCGGCCGAAGCGCTGGCCAGCGGCGCGCGCGGCGCGGCGACGCAGGAACTGGTCAAGACCTCGACTCCTGGCAAGACCAAGTGCGAAGCCGTGGCCGAACTCCTGAGCATCCCGCTGCAGCACCACGTCAAGAGCATCGCCCTGACCGTCGAAAACGAAGGCAAGAAGAGCTACTTCCTGCTGCTGCTGCGCGCCGACCATGAACTCAACGAGATCAAGGTGAACAAGGTGCCGGGCCTGAAGGAATTCCGCTTCTCGACCGAAGCCGAAATCCAGGAAGTGTACGGCACCGTGCCGGGCTACCTCGGTCCGATCGGCACGAAACTGCCGGTCACGGTGGTGGCCGACCGCACTGTCGCCAACATGGCCGACTTCGTCTGCGGCGCCAACGAGGCCGACTACCACTACGTCGGCGCCAACTGGGGCCGCGACTGCGCCGAACCGCTCGTGGCCGACCTGCGCAACGTGGTCGAAGGCGATCCTTCGCCGGACGGCAAGGGCGTGCTGGCGATCGAGCGCGGCATCGAAGTGGGCCACGTGTTCCAGCTCGGTACCGCCTATTCGGAAGCGATGGACGCCACCTTCCTGGACGAAGCCGGCAAGCCGGCCCCGCTGCAGATGGGCTGCTACGGCATCGGCGTGACCCGCATCCTGGGCGCGGCGATTGAGCAGAACTACGACGACAAGGGCATCATCTGGCCGGATTCGATCGCCCCGTTCGAGCTGGTGCTGTGCCCGATGGGCCTGGACCGCAGCGAGATGGTCAAGGAACAGACCGAGAAGCTGTACGCCGAACTGCAGGCGGCCGGTGTCGACGTGATCGTCGACGACCGCGGCCTGCGTCCGGGCGCGATGTTCGCCGACTGGGAACTGATCGGCGTACCGCACCGCGTCGTGATCGGCGAGCGCGGCCTCAAGGAAGGCAACCTGGAATACCAGGGCCGCCGCGACGAAGCCGCCACCAGCGTGCCGGTCGACGGCATGGTCGCCTTCATCAAGGGCAAGCTGGGCAAGTGAACCTGGCGACGCTGTTCCCCTTCGCAGCCGGTGCGCTGTTTGCCGGCGCGCTGCTGCTCGCCGGCGCGGCGCATGCCGGCAACCAGAAGGAAGAAGCGCTGGCCGATTCGGTCCGCCTCGCCTTGGCCAACGCCATCAACGACAGCCGCCCGCCGAAGCCGGTGCTGCGCGACGAGCAAGCGCGGGCGCGCTACCAGGCCTGGTTCGACGAGATGTCGCGCCGGCTCGCCAAGCGCATCCCGGACGCCTTGTCGCGCACCGAATTCCTCGAGTCGGTCTGGTACGAATCGACCCGGGCCGGCCTCGACCCGGGGCTGGTGCTGGGCCTGATCCACGTGGAGTCCGCCTACCGCAAGTACGCCATTTCCATCGCCGGCGCGCGCGGCTACATGCAGGTGATGCCGTTCTGGACCAAGGTCATCGGCGACAGCGACCGCCGCAAGCTGTTCCACATGCAGACCAACCTGCGCTACGGCTGCTCGATCCTGCGCATGTACATCGACATGGAAAAGGGCAACCTGTATCTCGCGCTGGGCCGCTACAACGGCAGCCGCGGCAAGCCGCAGTATCCGAACGCGGTGCTGGCGGCCTGGAAGAAGTGGGAATTCAAGCGCGGCTAGTGCCGTACTAACAATCCTGCAACAATTCCAGGTGCCATAATGCATTAAACTCTGCGCTTTCCAGACGTAGAGGTCCTCATGCGATTGTCCACCCTTGCCGGCGCTGTCCTCATCGCCGCGCTGGCCGGCTGCGCCGCCGTGCCGCCCACTTCCCAAGCACCCGCCCAGGTCCAGCACGACCAGCGCGCCAGGAACGTAATCTTCTTCCTCGGCGACGGCATGGGCCTGAACACGCTCACCGCGGCGCGCATCTTCCACGCCGGCGAAGCGGGCGAACTCACCATCGACCGCCTGCCCGAATCGGCCTTCGTGAAGACCTTCTCGAACGACGCCATGGTCACCGACAGCGCCGCCGGCATGGCCGCCTACATGACCGGCGTGAAGCACAACAACGGCGTGATCTCGATGTCCCTGGGCACCCGCTCGGTCGCGCCGGGCAAGGATGCCAACGGCAATGCCCTGGTCAGCAAGTGCGAGAATGGCTCGCCCGCCACCACGCTGCTGGAACTGGCGCGCAAACGCGGCATGGCGCTGGGCGTGGTCACCAACACCAGCGTCACCGACGCCACCCCAGCCTCCGCCTACGGCCATGGCTGCCACCGCAAGCTCGAGACCGATTTCGCGGCCATGCTGGTGCCGGGCGGCGCCGGCTACAACGGGGCGCTCGGCCCGCGCGGCCTGAACGTGATGTTCGGCGGCGGCGCCCAGTTCTTCACGCCCTTCGCGCGCGGCGGCAAGCGCGCCGACAACCGCGACCTGCTGGCCGAACTGGGGCAGCAGGGCTTCCGCGTCGCCCGTGATACCGCGAGCTTCAACGCGCTCGCCCTCGACGCGCAGCAGCCGGCCATCGGCCTGTTCGCCCAGAACCACATGGACTATGACGCCACCCGCGATCAAGCGAAGCAGCCGAGCCTGACCGAGATGACGCGCAAGGCCATCGACCTGCTGGCCCCGCACGCGACCCAAGGCGGCAAGGGCTTCTTCCTGGTGGTGGAGGGCGGCCTGATCGACCATGCGCTGCACGCCACCCTGGGCAAGCGCGCGCTGCAGGAAACCGTGTCCTACAACGACGCCATGCAGGCCGCGCTGGAGAAGATGGAAGCCCTTGACCCGGGCCTGAAGAACACCCTGATCGTCGCCACCGCCGACCATGACCACACGCTGCTCCTGAACGGCTACACGGTCCGCACCGGCAAGACCACGCCGACCAACCCGGGCGTGCTGGGCCTGGTGCGCAACCTGGACGGCAGCCCCAAGCTGGACAAGGAAGGCCGTCCCTTCACCATCATCGGCTTCGGCACCGGCGAGAACCGCACCAACGGTCCGCGCTCCAGCCAGCCCGCGCTCACCGACGAGATCGTGACGCGCGACGACTACCACCAGGAAGCGGTGGTGCGCACGCGCACGGGCGCCGAAACCCACGGCGGCACCGACGTCTACCTGGGCGCCGCCGGCGCCGGCGCGGAACTGTTCCGCGGGACCATCGACAACACCCGCGTCTTCGGCCTGATCAAGACCGCTGCCGGCCTCTGAGGAATTCATCATGAACAAACGACTCAACTTCCTTCTGGCCGCCAGCCTGGCAAGCAGCTGCGCATTTGCAGCGCCGCAGGCCAAGAACATCATCTTCTTCCTCGGCGACGGCATGGGCCCGACCACCATCAGCGCCGCGCGCATCTTCAAGCACGGCGAGGACGGCCTGCTGAACTTCGAACGCCTGGAGCGCACCGCGCGCATCAAGACCTATTCGAACGACTTCCAGACCACCGACAGCGCGCCCTCGATGGGCGCCTACATGACCGGCGTGAAGATCAACCAGGACGGCATCTCGATCAAGGATGCGCGCGCCATCGATCCGGAGAAGGACGCCAACGGCAACCGCACGATCGACAAGTGCGCGCCGAACGACGGGGTGATCGTGCCGACCATCCTGGAGCTGGCCAAGGCGCGCGGCAAGGCCGTGGGCGCGGTGACCACCACCGAGCTGACCCACGCCACGCCGGCGTCGACCTTCTCGCACGTCTGCCACCGCGACGCCGGCTACACCATCGCGCGCCAGATCGTGCCGGGCGGCGAAGGCTACAACCGCGCGCTGGGCGACGGCGTCGACGTCCTGATGGGCGGCGGGCGCCACCACTTCACGCCTTTCGACAAGGCCGCCAATCCGAAGGGCCGCGCGGATGGGCGCGACCTGATGGCGGAGTTCGCGGCGCAGGGCTATGCCGTCGGCAAGACCCGCGCCGACATGATGTCGGCACGTCCGGGCCGCAAGTTCGTCGGCATCTACAGCGCCGACACCCACATGGACTATTCGCTGGCGCGCCGCCCGGAGCAGCCGACCCTGACCGAGATGGCCCTGAAGGCGATCGAGCTGCTCTCGAAAGATCCGGACGGCTTCTTCCTGATGGTCGAAGGCGGCAAGATCGACCACGCGCTGCACGACACCAACGCCAAGAACGCGCTGGCCGACACGGTGGCCTTCGACGAGGCGATCCAGGCCGCGATCGATCGCATGCGCCAGATCGATCCGGGGCTGGAGAACACGCTCATCGTCGTGACCGCCGACCACGACCACACGATGGTCCTGAGCGGCTATCCGAAGCGCGGCAGCAAGGTGCTGGACATCGTGCACGACTACGCCAGCGGCCAGCCGAAGAAGGACGCCGACGGCAAGACCTTCACCGCGCTCTTGTTCGGCAACGGCAAGGTGCGCCCGGATGTGCGCGCCGACGTGGACAGCGCCGTCGCCCTGGGCGACGAGTACCGCCAGGAGGCCGGCGTGCGCACCGTGTACGAATCGCACGGCGGCGGGGACGTGAAGCTGTTTGCCACCGGCGCCGGCTCGGCGCCGTTCAAGGGGACGATGGAGAACACGCAGGTGTTCCACCTGATGAAGGCAGCGGCGGGCCTATGATCGTAGGGTGGGCGGGTCTCCCGCCCACGCGGTGATCGTTATCGGCTCCGATTTCGAGCTGGATGATCTCGCAGCAAACTATCACCGCGTGGGCGGCGAAGCCGCCCACCCTACGAACTGCGAACGAATCACAAAACAAAAAGCCCCGGTCTCCCGGGGCTTTTCATTTGCAAGGCTACTGGACAGCCGGCCAGTGCTTACTTCAGGTGGTCCGAAATGAGCTTGGTCATTTCGAACATCGAGACCTGTGCCTTGCCACCGAAGACAGCCTTCAGCTTGTCGTCGGCGTTGATCATGCGGCGGTTCGATTCGTCCTGCAGGTTCTGGGCCTTGATGTAGTCCCAGACCTTCTTGGTGACTTCGGTGCGTGGCAGCGGCTTGTTGCCGACCACTGCTGCCAGTTCGCCCGATGGCGTCATCTCTTTCATGAAAGCGGCGTTCGGCTTGCGTGCCGCGGCCGGCTTCGCTGCTGGTTTCGCTGCTGCTTTTGCTGGAGCTGCTGCTTTTTTTGCTGCAGGCTTGGCCGCTGCTGCCGGCTTGGCGGCTGCGCTCGGTTTCGACACTGTCGAACCTTGCTTGGCTGGCGCTGCGGTGGATTTTTTGGCTGTTGCCATCTTCGAGCCTCCTAAAACGATCACAGGGAAAGTTGCGTTATTGACGCACCGGCTTATATTGGTGGCCTTTTACTGTTCATGCAAGTCTTTTTCGAAATTTTTTCATTCTTATAAGCCCCGATATGCGAGCTATCGCACACTAGGGACTCGCCAAATGAAAAAACCGCCTGTCAGAATGTAAAAAACCGCGCAAAGCCCGTGCCTGCGCGGTTTCTTCGACGCCGCCGCTTGGTCAGCGCAGGCCGGGCATCATGCCCTTCATCCCGCGCATCATCTTCATCAGGCCGCCGCCTTTGAGCTTCTTCATCATGGTCTGCATCTGGTCGTACTGGTTCAGCATGCGGTTCACTTCCTGCACCTGCACGCCGGCGCCGGCCGCGATGCGGCGCTTGCGGTTGGCCTTGATCAGCTCGGGCTTGGCGCGCTCGCCAGGTGTCATCGAGTCGATGATGCCGACCATGCGGCGGACCTGCTTCTCGGCCTGGTCCATGTTGGCGCCCGCCGCCGCCTGCTGGAACTGGGCCGGCAGTTTATCGAGCAGGCCGGACATGCCGCCCATCTTCTTCATCTGGGTCAGCTGCGCCTTGAAGTCGTTCATGTCGAACTTGCCGCCGCCCTTGATCTTGTTGGCCAGCTCGGTCGCGGCCTCGGCATCGACGCCCTTGCGCGCTTCTTCCACCAGCGCCAGGATGTCGCCCATGCCCAGCACGCGGTTGGCCATGCGGGTCGGATCGAAGGCTTCCAGGCCGTCCAGCTTTTCGGACACGCCGGCGAACTTGATCGGCTTGCCGGTCACGTGGCGCACCGACAGGGCCGCGCCGCCGCGCGAATCGCCATCGAGCTTGGTCAGCACCACGCCGGTGAGCGGCAGGGCGTCGTTGAAGGCCTTGGCGGTGTTGATCGCATCCTGGCCCAGCATGGCGTCGACCACGAACAGGGTCTCGACCGGATTGACGGCGGCGTGCACCGCCGCGATCTCCTGCATCATCGCTTCGTCGATGCCGAGGCGGCCGGCGGTGTCGATGATCAGGACGTCGTGGTAGTGCTTCTTGGCCCAGTCGAGCGCGTTGCGCGCGATGTCGACCGGCTTGTCGTTGGCGGTGGACGGGAAGAAGTCGGCGCCGACCTGTTTGGTGACGGACTCCAGCTGCGCGATCGCGGCAGGGCGGTAGACGTCGGCCGAAACGGTCAGGACCTTCTTTTTCTTCTGTTCCTTGAGGTACTTGGCGAGCTTGCCGGTGGTGGTGGTTTTACCCACACCCTGCAGGCCGGCCATCAGGATGATCGCCGGCGGCTGCTGGGCGAAGGACAGCTGGGTGGCGTCGGGGCCGAGGTCGGCACCCATCAGGGCGGCCAGCTCGCGCTGCACCACGCCGACCAGGGCCTGGCCGGGGCTGAGCGAGCCGATGACTTCTTCGCCCAGCGCTTTCTCTTTGACTTTGGCGATGAATTCGCGCACCGCCGGCAGCGCCACGTCGGCCTCGAGCAGGGCCATGCGCACTTCGCGCAGCATCTCGGCGGTGTTCGCCTCGGTAAGACGCGCCTCGCCGCGCATCGTCTTGACGACCTTGGCTAGGCGTTGGGTAAGGTTATCTAGCATGTTCTACCTGACTTATCTATGAAGCACGTCGGTTGTGCGTAGCGTGGGCAGGTCTCCTGCCCACGCGGTGATAGTTAGCGGCAAGCTCATCGAGCCCGAGATCGGAGCCGATAACAATCACCGCGTGGGCGGGGAACCCGCCCACCCTACAAATTCGGAAACCGACATTCTACCTTGCAGCCGCCGCCGAGTTCGACCACCGCAGCGATATAACGCAGTTTTTCCTCACCTGTGATGCGTTCGATCATATGGAAACCTTGCCGTTTCTGACACAGCTCACGTACCCATAGGCCATTTCCCGTCAGCATCGATCTGGTGCGCGCACATGTTTTGCTGTGCCGCATACAGGCGACACCAATTGTTTTGCGATTTGTATATACGGGAGAACAGGCATGATCAAGCTAGTCAGCAGCATCCTCGCCGCAGCCGCCCTGCTGGCAGCAGGCGGCGCCGGGGCCCAGGAGGTAGTCCGGCTCGGAAACCTCAAGCTCGCCCATTTCGGCGCGGTCTCGTACATCAAGGAGATCGCGCCGAAGTGCGGCATCCGGGTCGAGGAAAAGGTCTTCGCCAAGGGCCTGGACGTGATGCAGGCGATCATTGCCGGCGAGCTGGACGTCGGCGCCACCGCTTCGGAGGCGGCGATCTCGGGCCGCGCCGGCGGGGCGCCGATCGTCGTGGTGGCCGGTTTCGCCAAGGGCGGCGCGCGCCTGGTGGCGCGGCCGGAACTGGGCATCCGCAGCGTCGCCGGGCTCAAGGGCAGGCGGGTCGGCGTGACCCGCGGCGCGATCCAGGAAGTGCTCCTGATGGCGCAGCTGGCCAAGCATGGATTGAAGGCCGATGCGGCGCCCGACAAGGACGTGCAGCTGGTGTTCCTGTCCTACGCCGACCTGAACCAGGCCCTGCTCGGCAAGCAGATCGACGCCATGATGCAGTCCGAGCCGCAGTCCTCGCAGGCGATCAACAAGGGCTTCGGCGTCGAAGTGATCAAACCGTATGACACCCCGATCGGCGAACCGGTTCGGACCATGGTCATGACCGAGAAGTTCTACCGCGAACGGCGTCCGGTGGCGGAGAAATTCATGCGCTGCTTCGTCGACGCCACCAGGACCTTCATCGACAGCCCCTCGGTGGCCGAGAAATACGTGCGCGAGACGATCTTCAAGAACCAGATCACCAGCGACGACTTCCAGGACGCGATCCGCAATTCGCCGTATTCCTTCGACATCACGCCCGAGCACATCCAGGTCACCACCGACATCATGGCCAGAACCGGGGTGGGGCGCATGGCGAAACCGCCGGTGGCCCAGGAATGGGTGCGCACCGACCTGCTGGCGGCGGCGAAGAACAGCCTGGGCGTGAAGTGAAGGAGGCCAGCATGCATACCCAAGACAGGCGCAAGCAAACGCGCGAACGCTGGCGCGAGATGGCGGTCGGTGCGGTGGTCCCGGTGGCCGCCGTCCTGCTGTGGCAGTGGGTCGCCATGAACGGCTGGGTCAACCCGCAGGTGCTGCCGGCCCCGCTCGACGTCTGGCGCAAGTGGGTGGCCTACCTGCTGCCGCTGGCGCCCTACGCGGACTATACCGAAGGCGGCTGGTGGTCCTGGGCGCTGTCGGGCGAGCTTCCGATCGACATCTGGACCAGCATGGTGAGGGTGGTGGTGGGCTTCGCGATCGGCGCCGGGCTGGCCCTGCCGCTCGGACTGGCGATGGGCGCCAGCCGCGTCGTGTACGCGTGGATGAACCCCCTGGTGCAGCTGCTGCGCCCGATCCCGCCGATCGCCTACATCCCGCTGGCCATCCTGTGGTTCGGGCTGGGCAACCCGCCGGCCGTGTTCCTGATCGCGCTGGGGGCCTTCTTCCCGGTCCTGATGAATACCATCGCCGGGGTGCGCCACGTGGACGGCATCTACCTGCGCGCGGCGCGCAACCTGGGGGCGGGCGGCGCCACCATGTTCCTGCGCGTGATCCTGCCGGCCGCCGTGCCCTACATCCTGTCGGGCGTGCGGATCGGGATCGGCACCGCCTTCATCGTGGTGATCGTGTCGGAGATGATCGCCGTGAACAACGGGCTGGGTTTCCGCATCCTGGAGGCGCGCGAGTACTTCTGGTCCGACAAGATCATCGCCGGGATGATCACCATCGGCCTGCTCGGCCTGGCCATCGACATCGCCATGAACCGCCTGAATAACTACCTGCTGCGCTGGCACCGCGGCCTGGAGCACTGACATGAACGCACCGCATGCTATCCCCACGCAGGTCCTGGAGCCGCATATCCGCGTCGATGGCGTCCACAAGCTGTTCGAAACCGGCGGCAGGACGGTCACGGCATTGCAGGACATCGACCTCGACATCCCGCGCGGGCAGTTCACCTGCCTGCTCGGGCCATCCGGCTGCGGCAAGTCCACGCTGCTCAACGCCGTGGCGGGCTTCTCGCTGCCCAGCAGCGGCACGATCACGGTCGACGGCAACCCGGTTACAGCGCCGGGGCCGGACCGCGGCATGGTGTTCCAGGAATATGCGCTGTTCCCCTGGATGACGGTCGAGGACAACATCGCCTTCGGCCTGCACATCAAGGGCCTGGGCAAGGCCGAGATCCGCGCGCGGGTCGGCGACCTGCTGGGCATGCTGTCCCTGAGCGACTTCCGCCAGCGCTTTCCCAAGGACCTGTCGGGCGGCATGCGCCAGCGCGTGGCGATCGCGCGCGTGCTGGCGCTCGATTCGCCGATCATGCTGATGGACGAGCCCTTCGGCGCCCTGGATGCGCTCACCCGCCGCAACCTGCAGGACGAGCTGCTGCGCATCTGGTCCGAGCTGAAGAAGACCATCCTGTTCGTCACCCACAGCATCGAGGAGGCAGTCTACCTGGCGGACCGGATCGTCGTGATGACCTACCGGCCGGGGACGATCAAGCGCGACCTGCTGGTCGAGATTCCGCGCATGCGCGACCCGGCGGCGCCGGAATTCAACGCGCTCAAAAGGGAGCTGGGGGTGATGGTGATGGAAGAGCAGCAGCGGCATCATACGGAGGAGTTGCGGATGGCGGCGGTGGATTGATGAGGTAGTGACTGCGCTACCAAAATTGGATCCCGGCCTGCGCCGGGATGACGTGCTTGAGCTGACACTTATAAGTTTTGCACCACTAGCCTGAAGACCGTCGTCCCGGCGCAGGCCGGGACCCAATTTTTGCGTGAGCAGCCAATTCAGCATGCTCTAGCCACCGGAAGAGGGCCTGCCCCCGCCACCCCCGTTGGTGTAGACTCTTATTATGCAGAACTCCCTCTTCCTCGCCGCGGCCCTGCTGTACGCGGTGTGCGCCCTGCTGCCGTCGCGCCGGGGCGCCGTCATCTCAGGCGTCACCGCCCTGGCCTGGGCGGTGCATGGCGCCGCGCTCGGGCTCGACGTGGCCGAGCCGGGCCAGCTGCGGGTCGGCTTCGCCATCATGCTCTCGAGCGCCCTGTGGGTCTCGGTGGCCGCCTACTGGCTGGAAAACCGCAATTTCGCCCTCGACGGCATGCGCCGCCTGGTCATGCCTTTCGCCGTGGTGGCGGCGGTGCTGCCGGTGGTCTTCCCCGGCAGCCTGCTGCCGCTGAACGGCCAGACGCCCGCCTTCGGCTGGCACGTCGTGGTCGCGGTGCTGGCCTACAGCACGCTCACCATCGCCGCCTTCCACGCCGTGCTGATGGCCCTGCAGGAGGCGCGCCTGCACACGCGCGCCGCCAGCGGCGGCTGGCTGGGCAGCGCGCTGGACCAGCTGCCGGCGCTGCTGACCATGGAAAAGCTGCTGTTCCGCGTGATCTGGATCGGCTTCATCCTGCTCAGCCTCACCGTGCTGTCGGGCGTGGTGTTCTCCGAACAGCTGTTCGGCCGCGCCCTGCGCCTCGACCATAAAAGCGTGTTCGCGCTGCTGTCCTGGCTGTTGTTCGCGGCGCTGCTGGCCGGCCGCCGTTATCAAGGCTGGCGCGGCAAGACCGCGCTGCGCTTCACGCTGGCGGGCTTCGCCACGCTGGCGCTGGCCTACGTCGGCAGCCGCTTCGTGCTCGAAGTGGTCCTGCACCGGGGGCTGGCATGAGCCGCGTCATCTTCTGGATCCTCCTGATCGGGCTGGTCGTCATGGCGATCCGCGCCAAGCTCAAGGGCCTGGGCGCACGCCAGCAGCCGCCCCTCAATCGGCAAGATGCGCGTGAGCCGCCGCGCCAGGCGCCGGTGGCCGAAATCGAAACCATGACCCAGTGCGCGCACTGCGGCATCCATTTCCCGGCCTCCGAAGCGGTGCACGCCGACGGCCACGACTACTGCTCGCCGGGCCACGTGCGCCTGCCGCCGCAGTAAGCCGGCCGATGTCGCCAGCAGCGGTGCTGTCCCGCGAAGCGCGCATGACCCTGTGGCGCTCGCTCCAGACCTTCACCATTACCCGCATCGTCATCGCGCTGGTGCTGCTGCTTTACCTGGGCGTGCGCATCACCGACGGGGGCGTGCGCCTGGACGCGGCCAACACCCCTGCCTGCCTGTTCTACCTGGCGGCGGCGCTCGTCTTCGGCGCGCTCGGCGCCTGGTGGCGGCGCCGCTTCGCGCTGCAGCTGGGCTGCCAGATCGCGCTCGACCTGGCTGTGATCTCGCTGCTCTACCTGGAAGCCGGCGGCATGCGCAGCGGCCTCGGGATCCTGTACCTGTTCCCGCTGGCCGGCGCCGCCATCCTGGCTCCCCTGACGCTGGCGCTGTTTTCGAGCGCGGTCGCGACCCTGTTCCTGCTGGCCGAGACCACCTGGCAGGTCTTCATGCAGGACAACCAGCGTTCGCTGATGCAGGCCGGCCTGTACGGCGCCGCATTCTTCGCCGGCGTGCTGGTGGTGAACCGCCTGGCGGCGCGCCTGATCAAGCAGGAAGAACTGGCCGCGCAGCGCGGCGTCGACCTGCGCGTCCAGCAGGCGATCAACGCGATCGTGATCGCCGACGTCGGCGACGGCATCCTGGTGGTGGGCGACGACAGCGCGGTCTTCACCGGCAACCCGGCGGCGCGCCGCATGCTGGGCCTGGAAGGGGAGGTGGCGGCGTTCCGGCTGGGCGAGGCGCCGGGGCTGGAACCGCTGGCGCAAGCCTTCAGCGCCTGGCTGCGCGCGCCAAGCGAAGGCGCTGCGTTCGTGACCGTCAAGCCCTACCAGGAAGACACGGGCCCCTTGCGCGGCCGGCGCGACCAGCCGGTGCACCTGAAGCTGCGCTTCGCGCGGGTGGACACGCTCGATGTCGCGCTGGGACGCAGCGTGGTGTTCATGCAGGACGTCAGCGCCATCGAGAACCAGGCGCAGCAGCTCAAGCTGGCCTCGATGGGACGCCTCACCGCCAGCATCGCGCACGAGGTGCGCAATCCGCTGTCTGCGATCGGCCACGCCACCGCGCTGCTGGCCGAAGACCTGCACGGCCCGGCCGAGGTGCGCCTGCTGAAGATCGTGGGCGACAACGTGACGCGCGTGAACCGCATGGTCGAGGACATCCTGCAGCTGTCGCGCAAGGTGCAGCCGAACGGCGAGCCGGTGCAGCTGGCCAGCTTTCTCGCCGAGCTGAAGGCCGAATTCTGCGAAACCCATGGGCTCGCGGATGATATAGTCTACCTGGGCGACCCCGGGACGAGCGCGCTGCGCTTCGACCCGCTGCACCTGCACGAAGTGCTGCTCAACCTGCTGGGCAATGCGGTGCGCTATGCCAGCCGCGAGCCCGGCAGCATCCGCATCTTCCCGGCCCTGGACGCCGCCGGCCGCATCGAACTGCACGTGCAGGACGACGGCCCCGGCATCACGCCCGAAGTGCGCGCCCACCTGTTCGAACCCTTCTATACTACCTCGAGCAAGGGCACGGGCCTGGGCCTGTACCTGGCGCGCGAGCTGTGCCTGAACAACGACGCGAAGCTCGACTACGAATACCGCTTCGACCCCACCGCCACCGGACCGCGCCGGGCGAGCGGGCGTTTCGTGATCAGCTTCTCGCAGCCGGCCTAGGATCCGGTTGCCTATATATAGTGTGAGAGAACCATGACCGCACCCCGCATCCTGGTGGTCGACGACGAAGCCGACCTGCGCGAACTGCTCGAGATCACCCTGCTCAAGATGGGGCTGGACGTCGACAGCGCCGCCACGCTGCGCCAGGCGCGCGGCCTGCTCGAGGAACACGACTACGCGCTGATCCTGACCGACATGCGCCTGCCGGACGGCCTGGGGCTGGAACTGGTGCGCGAGGTGACCGCCTCGCACAAGGGCACGCCGATCGCCGTCATCACCGCCTACGGCAGCGCCGAGAACGCGGTGGTGGCGCTCAAGGCCGGCGCCTTCGACTACATCTCCAAGCCGGTGGCCCTGGATGCGCTGCGCGTGATGGTGCGCTCGGCCCTGAAACTGCTTGATGCTCCGGCGCCCCGGGCGGACGGCGCGGCGCCCGGTTCGCGCATGATCGGCACGTCAAGCGCGATGGCGGCCTTGCGCGCCCAGATCGGACGGCTGGCGCGCTCGAACGCGCCGATCTCGATCACGGGCGAATCCGGCAGCGGCAAGGAACTGGCCGCGCGCGAAATCCACGCCCAGAGTTCGCGCGCCGGCAAGCCTTTCGTGGCGGTGAACTGCGGCGCCATTCCCGAAACCCTGATGGAAGCCGAGTTCTTCGGCTACCGCAAGGGCGCCTTCACCGGCGCGGCCGAAGAGCGCGACGGCTTCTTCCAGGCCGCCAACGGCGGTACCCTGATGCTGGACGAAGTAGCCGACCTGCCGCTGCCGATGCAGGTCAAGCTGCTGCGCGCCATCCAGGAGCGGCGCGTGCGCAAGATCGGCGCCACCACCGAAGAACCGGTGGACGTGCGCATCATCAGCGCCACCCACCAGGACCTGGCGAAATGCGTGGAGCAGGGCAGGTTCAGGCAGGACTTGTTCTACCGCCTGAACGTGATCGAACTGTCGCTGCCGCCGCTGCGCGAACGGATCGACGACCTGGCGCCGCTGGTGGACGCGATCCTGGCACGCCTGGCCGGGCCCGGCCAGGCCGCGCTCGGGCCGGGCGTGCTCGATGCGCTGCGTGCCTACTCCTTCCCGGGGAATATCCGCGAACTGGAAAACGTGCTGGAGCGGGCGCTGGCCTTTGCCAACGACGGCGTGATCGAAGTGGGCGACCTGTCGCTCAAGGCGGCGCGGCCGGGCGACGCGCTGCGGCGCGAACCGGCCGCGAGCGCGCCGGCGCCCATGCCCGCGCCCACGCCCTTGCCGGAACCGGTGCCGACGCCTGCGCCTGCCCCGCTGGAGGCGGCGCCCGCTTCCGCCATGCTGGGTCCCAACGGCCTGCCCAGCAACCTGCCCGAGTACCTGAGCCAGGTCGAGCGCGACATCATCGGACGCGCCCTGCAGCAGACCCAGTTCAACCGCACCCAGGCGGCGAGCCTGCTCGGCATCAGCGTGCGCCAGCTGCGCTACCAGATGCAGAAGCTGGAGATCTGCGCGCCGGACGACCATGCGTGAGTCTCCTGCAAAAGCGCTAGTCGGCATGTCATCGTGTTGTCTTTTTGCCAGTGCAAAATGCACAAGAACGATGCGCCGCGCATGCAGCTGATTAAGCCTTGTGCAGCGTTCCGGAACAGGGTTAGTGCTCACTCACCGCATACCGCCCGTCGTTCTTGCCCTATGGGCTTGTCAAGCCAGCGCACCAAAAAAAACAAAAAAAATTACGGGCTCCGTCACTTGCCCTGACCTAGGTCAGGCACTACAATTAGTCTCATATCAAGTTCGAACACTAGATATAGTGGTAGTGGATCAGAAGAAACTAGATTCACGTTCGACTTGAAGCTTGCTCCGCAAGCTACTGAATTAACAACGATTTCTACCCTGCCGCATTGATCTCATCCTTGGTTGCCAGTGAGGAGTTCCAGCTGGCGGGGTATCGCTTTGCTTAAAATTTTGTCCGGTTGACAAGTCCGGCTCAAGACAACAACGGCACCCGCTGCTCACTGGAGGCTCAATGCAAACAGCACAAGACATTTCGATCAATCCGCACGTCACCCCTGGCGCGCCGGCCACCGCCACGCCCGCAGAAATCGTCGCACGTGGTGACTACCGGGTTATCCGCCGCAACGGCGCCGTGGTCGCTTTCGAGCCGCACAAGATCTCGGTCGCGATGACCAAGGCCTTCCTCGCCGTCGCCGGCGGGCAGGGCGCCGCGTCGGCGCGCATCCGCGAGCTGGTCGAGCAGCTGACCAACAACGTGGTGGCGGCCCTGGTGCGCCGCCAGCCGAACGGCGGCACCTTCCACATCGAAGACGTGCAGGACCAGGTCGAACTGTCGCTGATGCGCTCGGGCGAGCATGACGTCGCCCGCGAATACGTGCTGTACCGCGCCAAGCGCATGGAAGAGCGCAAGGCCGCCAAGGAAGCCGCCGGCGGTACCCCGGTCGCCGCGCCGCAGATCCATGTGGTCGACGGCGGCGAGCGCCGTCCGCTGGACATCAACGACGTCCACGCCCTCGTGAACGCGGCCTGCTCGGGCCTGGAGAAGCACGTCGACGCCGACGCCATCGTCGCCGAGACCCTGAAGAACCTGTACGACGGCGTGCCGGTCGAAGAGCTGCACAAGTCGGCCATCCTGGCCGCCCGCGCCCTGATGGAAACCGACCCGGCCTACAGCCAGGTCACCGCGCGCATCCTGCTGCATACCATCCGCAAGGAAGTCTTCGGCCATGAAGTGCCGCAAGCCGGCGCCGCTGCCGAGTACATCACCTACTTCCCGCAATACATCGCCAAGGGCATCCAGAACGAACTGCTGGACGAAGAGCTGGGCAAGTACGACCTCGAGCGCCTGGCCAAGGCCATCGTCGCCGACCGCGACCTGCAGTTCGGCTACATCGGCCTGCAGACCCTGTACGACCGCTACTTCCTGCACGTGCGCGAAACCCGCATCGAGATGCCGCAGGCCTTCTACATGCGCGTCGCGATGGGCCTGGCCCTGCGCGAAGCCGACCGCGAAGCGCGCGCTATCGAGTTCTACAACCTGCTGTCGTCGTTCGACTTCATGAGCTCGACCCCGACCCTGTTCAACTCGGGCACCCGCCGCTCGCAGCTGTCCTCGTGCTACCTGACCACCGTCGGCGACGACCTGGAAGGCATCTACGACGCGATCAAGGAAAACGCGCTGCTGTCGAAGTTCGCCGGCGGCCTGGGCAACGACTGGACCCCGGTCCGTGCTCTGGGCTCGCGCATCAAGGGCACCAACGGCAAGTCGCAGGGCGTGGTCCCGTTCCTGAAAGTGGTCAACGACACCGCCGTGGCGGTCAACCAGGGCGGCAAGCGCAAGGGCGCGGTCTGCGCCTACCTGGAAACCTGGCACCTGGACATCGAGGAATTCCTCGAGCTGCGCAAGAACACCGGTGACGACCGTCGCCGCACCCACGACATGAACACCGCGAACTGGATTCCGGACCTGTTCATGAAGCGCGTGATGGAGAAGGGCCACTGGAGCCTGTTCTCGCCGAGCGAAACCCCGGACCTGCACGACAAGGTCGGCAAGGCCTTCGAAGAAGCTTACGTCGCCTATGAAGCCAAGGCTGCACGCGGCGAAATGACCGTGTACAAGAAGGTCGAAGCGCTCGACCTGTGGCGCAAGATGCTGTCGATGCTGTTCGAGACCGGCCACCCGTGGATCACCTTCAAGGATCCATGCAACATCCGCTCGCCGCAGCAGCACGTCGGCGTGGTGCACTCGTCGAACCTGTGCACCGAGATCACGCTGAACACCAGCGCCGACGAGATCGCCGTCTGCAACCTGGGCTCGGTGAACCTGCCGCAGCACATGAAGGGCGAGGGCCTGGACCACGCCAAGCTGCAGAAGACCATCCGCACCGCGATGCGCATGCTGGACAACGTCATCGACATCAACTACTACGCCGTGGACAAGGCGCGCAATTCGAACCTGCGCCACCGCCCGGTGGGCATGGGCATCATGGGCCACCAGGACTGCCTGCACATGATGCGCGTGCCGTTCGCTTCGGAGAAAGCAGTCGAATTCGCCGACAAGTCGATGGAAGCCGTCTGCTACTACGCCTACCTGGCCTCGACCGAGCTGGCCGAAGAGCGCGGCCGCTACGAGACCTACGAAGGTTCGCTGTGGGACCGCGGCATCCTGCCGCAGGACTCGATCAAGCTGCTGGCGGAAGAACGCGGCGGCTACCTGGAGCAGGACACCAGCGAATCGATGGACTGGACCGTGGTGCGCGAGCGCATCAAGCAATTCGGCATGCGTAACTCGAACTGCGTGGCGATCGCCCCGACCGCGACCATCTCGAACATCATCGGCGTGTCGGCCTGCATCGAGCCGACCTTCCAGAACCTGTACGTGAAGTCGAACCTGTCGGGCGAGTTCACCGAGATCAACTCCTACCTGGTGCGCGACCTGAAGGCGCGCGACCTGTGGGATGAGGTGATGATCGCCGACCTGAAATACTTCGACGGTTCGCTCTCCAAGATCGACCGCGTGCCGCAAGACCTGCGCGACATCTACGCTACCGCGTTCGAAGTCGAGCCGAAGTGGCTGGTGGAAGCCGCCTCGCGCCGCCAGAAGTGGATCGACCAGGCCCAGTCGCTGAACATCTACATGGCCGGCGCCTCGGGCAAGAAGCTGGACGAGACCTATAAACTGGCCTGGCTGCGCGGCCTGAAGACCACCTACTACCTGCGCACCATCGCGGCGACGCACATGGAAAAGTCGACCACCCGCACCGGCGCGCTGAACGCGGTGCCGGTCTCGGGCGGCCTGGTGGCCGGCCACGCCGCTCCGGCAGCGAACGGTCCGGTGGCTGCCGCACCGGCGGCACCGGCGGCTGCAAGCGCGGAAGTGGTGGAAGGCGCCGCCTGCTACCTGCGTCCGGGCGACGCCGGCTTCGACGAGTGCGAGGCTTGCCAGTAATCACATGAGGTGAAAGCCAGCCTGAGCGCTGGCTTTCACCATTGACCTGAACCCGTCGTTCCGGCGAAGGCCGGAACCCAAGTCCGCAGCATACCGCCAGCGCCTGGGTCCTGTAAGAGGACGACGCACAATCGAATGAAACCGACCGTCCGCCCCGCGCGGACGCAGTCACGAAAGAAGGAACGAACACATGCTCTCCTGGGACGACGAACCAAGCACCGCACCAGCCCCGCGCGCACCGCAAGCCGCCGGCGAAGCCGCACCCGCCGCCGCCGAAGTCGCCAAGCGCGTCAACGCCGACGACAAGCGCATCATCAACGGCCAGACCGACGTGAACCAGCTGGTGCCGTTCAAGTACAAGTGGGCATGGGACAAGTACCTGGCCGGCTGCGCGAACCACTGGATGCCGCAGGAAGTGAACATGCAGCGCGACATCGAGCTGTGGAAGAGCCCGAACGGCCTGTCGGAAGACGAGCGCCGCCTGGTCAAGCGCAACCTCGGCTTCTTCGTGACCGCCGACTCGCTGGCCGCCAACAACATCGTGCTGGGCACCTACCGCCACATCACGGCGCCGGAATGCCGCCAGTACCTGCTGCGCCAGGCTTTCGAAGAAGCGATCCACACCCACGCCTACCAGTACATCGTCGAGTCGCTGGGCCTGGACGAGCGCGAGATCTTCAACGCCTACAACGAGATCGCGTCGATCCACGACAAGGACCAGTTCCTGATCCCGTTCATCAACGTCCTGACCGATCCTGACTTCAAGACCGGCACCCTGGAAAACGACCAGAAGCTGCTGAAGTCGATCATCGTGTTCGCCTGCCTGATGGAAGGCCTGTTCTTCTACGTCGGCTTCACCCAGATCCTGGCGCTCGGTCGTCAAAATAAAATGACCGGCGCCGCCGAGCAGTACCAGTACATCCTGCGCGACGAGTCGATGCACGTGAACTTCGGCATCGACCTGATCAACACGATCAAGATGGAAAACCCGCAGCTGTGGACCCCGGCCTTCCGCGAAGAGCTGAAAGCCCTGTTCCTGCAGGCCGTCGAACTCGAGTACCGCTACGCCGAAGACACCATGCCGCGCGGCGTGCTGGGGCTGAACGCCCCGATGTTCAAGGGCTACCTGCGCTTCATCGCCAACCGCCGCGCCGTGCAGATCGGCCTGGATCCGCTGTTCCCGAACGAAGAGAACCCGTTCCCGTGGATGAGCGAGATGATCGACCTGAAGAAGGAGCGTAACTTCTTCGAGACGCGCGTGACCGAGTACCAGACCGGCGGTGCGCTGAGCTGGGACTGATCCTCCCGCATCCGTTTCATGAAACCCGGCTGTCAGCAATGGCAGCCGGGTTTTTTCATTCCTGGAGCCGGAGCTGTGCTAAGTTTGCGTTCCTGATTGCCGCACCCTATGAAAGGACGACGCCAGCCATGAGCCCGGAACAAGCCGACGAACTGCTCCAGACCTTGAGAACCCGCTTTGACAAGAACATGCACCGCCATACGGGACTGGCCTGGTCCGCGGTAGAGGCGAGACTCGAACGCCATCCCGCCGCACTGGATGCGCTGGCGCAGATGGAAGCGACCGGCGGCGAGCCGGACGTCGTCGGCATCGAGGAGGCGACTGGCAGCATCGTCTTCTGCGACTGCTCCCCGGAATCTCCCGCAGGCCGGCGCAGCATCTGCTACGACCGCGCCGCCTTGGATGCACGCAAGGAAAACAAGCCGCGTAGCAGTGCGGAGGAGGTGGCCGCCAGCATGGGCATCGCGCTGCTGACCGAAGAACAGTACCGCCACCTGCAGACGCTCGGTGAATTCGACCGCAAGACCTCGAGCTGGATCGCGACGCCCCCGGACGTGCGCAAGCTGGGCGGCGCGCTGTTCTGCGACCGCCGCTACGGCCGGGTATTCGTCTACCATAATGGCGCCGAGTCCTACTACGCGGCGCGCGGCTTTCGCGGCCTGCTGACCTTACAAGGCGGGCGCTAGATCGAGACAGGCTGCACGCTACAAAATCTCAGCATCTTGCGCACTGCCAATCTATCTCGGTCTGTCCGGAGCCAGAATGGTCGTTCAATTCGTCATCGAGGAGAACACCCATGGCATCTGACGCATATCTGCAAATCGACGGCATCAAGGGCGAGTCGGCCGACGCTGGCCACCAGGGCTGGATCGAGCTTGCCTCGGTCAGCTTCGGCGTGATGCAACCTACGGTCGGCAGCAAGTCCACCGGGGGCGGCCACACTGCCGGACATTGCGAGCATCGGATATTGTCGTTATCCAAGATCGCCGACCTCGCCTCGCCGATCCTGATGCAGCACTGCTCGATGGGCAAGACAATCCCGAAGGCCAGGCTTGAATTCATGCGCGCCGATGGCGACGGCAAGCGAGTCAAGTACTACCAGGTCGATCTGGAGAACGTGCTGATATCCCACATGGACCAGGTGATGAACGGCGGTGGCCTGCTCCAGGACGAGATCGGGCTGTGTTTCACGAAGGTGAAGTGGTCGTACACGCAGCAAAAGATCGGTGGCGGCATCGGCGGCCAAACCGCCGGCGGTTGGGACCTTGCGGCCAAGAAGTGCTGCGCGTAGGACTGGCCATGGCCATTCCAATTCAACCACGGGACAACCTGGGGCACTTCATGCTTCCCCAGGCGCCTGAGCAGGCCGGTTACTACGTGTATGGCAACGTGGGCGGAAGGCCTGGCACCGGTCATCTCGCTCAATACGCCCACCCCACCATGCTGTCGGTCATCTTCTGGGTTGAGCGGGAGTGGCAGGCCATCGACCACCGGAAATTCGGCATCGGGAACATGAGCCTCGCCGGCGGAGTCAGGTACGAGCATGATACCCACATGAAGGGCATCGAAATGGACATGCGCCCGATCCGCAAGGACGGGATGGTCGGCCAAGCGGCCCGCTGCACGTACAAGGACAAGACCATCTACGACCAGGCGGCCACCATCAAGTTGGTCAACCTGTTCTTGCGGCACCCGCTCGTCAAGCTCATCTACTTCAACGATGACGAGCTGCGCGCCGCGTGCGGCCCGCGCGTGAAACGTTGGCCTTTGCACGACGATCACCTGCACGTTGGATTATGGGAGGGACGATGAACACACGCCTGATATGCCTCGCCGTCGCATTGGTGCTCCCCTTCGCCAATGCGGCCGACCCGCAGCCTCCGAAAGACCCGGGGGCGCGGTATCTCGCCACGCCGCTCAAGGGCGACTACTACGTGTACGGCGGCAGCTTGGGCGATTCCGTGCCGCCGACGGCGAAAGACCGGAAAGTGTCGCTGATGTTCACCGGGCCTCTTGCGAAGGAGCTTTTCGACCAGATCGGGCCAGACAGGAAGGACGCCTGCGGGGCTGGGCCGGACCACCGGACGCGCCTCAGAGGCCACCTTTCCTGTATCTGGGAAAAGCGCGGCACGTACTCAGGGTATGCGTGTTATTTCGGCCTCGACGTACCGACCGGGAAGAGCACTTACGGATCGATCTGTTAGATCAAGGCACACGATGACCATTTTCACGTAGATCTTGATGAGGTAACTAGGCGCAGACAGACGTTGTTGGCTCTCACTACGATCTGCCAGCTGGCCGATGGTCGCTGTGACGATATTTTTGCGCCGGCTGTCAGCTTGGGGAAGGCGTCAGTCCAGGCGCTGCGCTCCGGCCACCAGCGCCAGCAGCTCCGGCGCCGCCACCGGCTTGACCAGGTGATGGTCGAACCCGGCGGCCATGGCGTTCTGCCGGTCCTGCTCCTGTCCATAGCCCGTCAAGGCGATCAGGGTCGCCTTCGAGGTCTCCGGCTGCGCGCGCAAGCGGCGCGCCAGCTCGTTTCCATCCATCCCGGGCAGCCCGATATCGAGGATGCACACCTCGGGCAGCCCGGTCCTGGCCTGTTCCAGCGCCTGTTGCGAATCGTGCTCGATCATGACGGTGTGGCCGGCCGCCTCCAGGCACATGCCCAGCATCTGGGCCGCATCGACGTTGTCGTCGACCACCAGCACGCGCCGGGGGACGACGGGCGCCTGCGCCAGCGCATCGCCCCGGGCGCCGGACTGCGCATCCTGCCCGGCCGCGCGCGGCAGGGTGACCAGGAAGCGGCTGCCCTTGCCCAGGCCTTCGCTGTGGCAGGCGACGCTGCCGCCGTGCAGCTCCACCAGGCTTCTCACCAGGGCCAGGCCGATGCCGAGGCCGCCCTGCGAGCGGTCGGGGCTGCGGTCGGCCTGGGCGAACAGGTCGAATATGCGAACCTGCAGTTCCTGGGCGATGCCGATGCCGTTGTCGGCGACCGCCAGGACCACCTGCTCGTCGGTCGCTCCCATCGTGACTTCGATGCAGCCTTCCGCCGGGGTGTACTTGGCCGCGTTGCCCAGCAGGTTGCTAAGCACCTGCACCAGGCGCTTGTGGTCGCCCAGTACCTGGGCGGCATCGAAAGCCAGTTCCACCACCAGGCGGTGGCGCTTCGCTTCCATCAGGGGGCGGGTCTGTTCGATGGCGTCCGCGATGACCTGCTTGACGTCGAGGCGTGCCTGTTGCAGCTCCGCCAGGCCGCGCGTGACGCGCGAGACATCCAGCAGGTCGTCCACCAGGCCGGTCATGTGCCGGACCTGGCGCGCGATGATCTGGCTGGTGCGGCGGCGCTGCTCGGGCGCCAGGTCGCGCGATTCCAGCAGGTCGGCGGCGGCGCGGATCGGCGCCATCGGGTTCCTCAGTTCGTGCGCCAGCATGGCCAGGAACTCGTCCTTGCGGCGGTCGGCTTCGCGCAGCGCCTCCTCGGCGCGCTTGCGTTTGCTGACGTCGACGCTGATCGCCAGCACGCTGGAATACGTTTCCTGGCCCGGGATGCGGATCAGGTTCACGGTGTTGCTGACCCAGACGATGCTGCCGTCCGGCCGCAGGTAGCGCTTCTCGATCTCGAAAGGCTCGCCGCTGGCGGTGGCATGCCTGAACAGCGAGACGTTCGCGGCCAGGTCGTCCGGGTGGGTAATGTCGTGCATGTGCAGCGTGAGCAGTTCTTCGCGGCTGCGCCCGACGATCTGGCAATAGCGGTCGTTAACGCGCAGGAAGCGTCCGTCCGCGTCCGCTTCGCTGATGCCGGCCGCCGTCTGTCCGAACAGCGACTGCAGGTGCGCTTCGCTCTCGCGCAGGGCCTGCTCGGTGCGGCGGCGCTCGGTCAGGTCGACGAAGGTGCAGACTGCGCCATGCAGCTGGCCGTCGCGCCAGACCGGACGCGCGCGGTATTCGACCGGAAAACCGGTGCCGTCCACGCGGAAGAACATCTCGTCCTCCACCAGCGCCGGCACGCCGTCGCGTGCGGCGCGGTAGATCGGGCATTCCTCCACGCAGTAATGCGAGCCGTCCGGGTGCGCGTGATGGATCACGCCGTGCAGCTTCTTGCCGATGGCCTCCTCTTCGCTGCGGAACCCCAGCATCTTCAGGAAGGCGGCGTTGCACATGATGGTGACGCCCTCGCGGTCGATCGAATAAAAGCCTTCCTCGGTACAGTCGAGCAGCAGGCGCAGGTAGTCGTGGCTGCCGCGCACCCGTTCCTCGGCCGCGCGCAGCTCGAGCGCGATGCGGCTGCGTTCGATCGATTCCCACGCGCGATGGGCAACCGCTTCCAGCAGACGGACTTCGTGTTCCTGCCAGCGGCGGGGGGCAGCCTGGTGCAGGGCCATGCAGGCTACCCACAGGCCAGCCTTGATGACGGGAACGCAGATGACGGCGCGAATGACGGTATCGCGGTAAGCCTGCACCACGTCGCTGACGCGTGGGTCGGCCTCGCTGTCTTCCACGACATAGAGCAGACCCTGGCTATTCAGGCGGACGAACTCGGCGCCGAAGGCGGCCGTCGGGTAGCGCCCGACGATGCTGGGAACGTCCCTGGTGTAGTTGCCGGTGAGGGTGAAGCTGTCCTGGTTTTCGCTCACGTAGGCGTAGGCGCAGCGGTCCGCGCCAAGATGTTCACCCAGCAGGCGCGCGGCGGTCTGGGCGATCTGTTCGGGATCGGTGAGCAGGCGGATCGCGTCGTCCAGTCCGGTAATGAAGCGATAGCGGGCAAGTTCGGCATGCACCAGGGAGTCCGCATCGACCGGGGGCATCGGCATTGGGTTCGGCATTCGTTGGCTGCTAGTCTGGGCTCCGCGCGCGGGTGCTGGGAGAGATCGACTGGCGATTATAGCCGCGGCACACTTTGCTCAGCGCACGCCGCCGACTTGCCCTATGATGTCGCACTGTCCAGTTCCGGATTGCCAACAACAGGAGAACTCCCTTGCAAGCCAAGACCGTCGCGCTGCTCGCCAGCCTGGCAGCCGTGTCCGCCGCCCACGCCGCACCGGCAAGCACCGCCGGCCAGACCGCCTTCCAGAACAACTGCGCCAGCTGCCACAGCGTGGACGCGAACCTGTCCTCGCGCGCCGGTCCGGGCCTGTTCGGCGTCGTTGGGCGCAAGGCGGCCGGCGTCCCCGGCTTCAACTACTCCGCGGCCCTGGTGAAAGCCGGCGCGACCGGCAAGACCTGGACCCGTGAAGAGCTGGACGTTTTCCTGGCTGACCCCGCGAAGAACGTTCCGGGCACCACGATGCCGGTCGGCGTGCCGGACAAGGCGGCCCGCACCGCGCTGGTCGCCTACCTCGCCAGCCTGCAGGGCGCCGTCACGGCAGCGGCACCCGCGAAGGCGGCTACTCCGGCCGAGCGCCAGGGTTCCTGGGACGACAACCAGCCCGGCCGCATCCACCACATCAAGGTCACCGACATGCCGCCGCCGTTTGCCACGAGCAGTGCCGGCAACGGCCCGCGCGTCGAGGCGCGTCCGAACGGCAGCATGCCGGTCGTGCCGCAGGGCTTCAAGGTGGGCGTGTTCGCCGTCGATACCGACAAGCCGCGGGTGGCGCTGCGCGCGCCGAACGGCGACGTCTTCCTGGCGGCCACCGCCAAGGGCGAGATCAAGGTGGCGCGCGCGAAGAACGGCCAGGTGGCCGACAGCGTCGAGGTCTTCGCCAGCGGCTTGAGCCGTCCCTACGGCATCGCCTTCTGGCCGTCGGGCGCAAACCCGCAGTACCTGTACGTCGCCAACGTCAATTCGGTGGTGCGTATCCCTTACCGCAACGGCGACCTGAAGGCGCGCGGCACGGCGGAAGTCATCGTTCCCGAGCTGTCCGACACCAGCGGCGGCCACACCACCCGTACCCTGACGTTCTCGAAGGACGGCAAGACCATGCTGCTGTCGATCGGCTCGGCCACCAACGTGGCCACCGAAATCGGCCCGCAGCCGCCCGAACCGATCGCGCAGTGGGAAGCCAGGCATGGTCTGGGCGCCAGCTGGGGCGTGGAGACCGACCGCGCCACCGTCATGGCCTTCGACGTCGACGGCAAGAACCGCCGCACCTATGCCACCGGCCTGCGCAACTGCGTCGGCATGCTGGTCTACCCGGGCACGGGCGACGTGATGTGCACCGTGAACGAGCGCGATGCGCTGGGCGACAACCTGCCGCCGGACTATCTGACGCGCGTGAAGCAGGGCGGTTTCTACGGCTGGCCGTGGTACTACATCGGCGACAACGAAGACCCGCGCCTGAAGGGCCAGCGCCCGGACCTGAAGGGCAAGAGCATCGTGCCGGACGTGCTGATCCAGTCGCACTCGGCGCCGCTCGGCATGGTGGTGTACCAGGCGCCGAAGGGCGCGAAGAACGCCTTCCCGAAGGAGTACGAGGGTGACGTGTTCGTGGCCCTGCACGGTTCCTGGAACCGCGGCGTGCGCACCGGCTACAAGGTGGTGCGCGTCTTCATGAAGAACGGCGTGCCGACCGGCCAGTACCAGGACTTCATGAGCGGCATGGTGCTGAGCGACCGCGACGTCTGGGGCCGCCCCGCCGCCGTCGAGGTGGCGCAGGACGGCGCCCTGCTGGTGGTCGACGATGCCGGCGGCACCGTCTGGCGGATCGCCCCGCAGCGCTGAAGCCTCTCTCCTGAAACCCGTCGCGAGACGGGTTTTTTCATTGTTGAGCTCGCTCATCATCCGCCCGGTGTCCCTGCACTAAGGTGAGGAGGATCGACAAGGGAGAGAGCGATGAATGTCAGGGAAACCCCGCGCGCGCCGGCGCACACGGTGGAATGGGAATTCGCCCAGTCCACCTACGCATCCGTGCTGGCCGACGTGCCCGCCGCACTGTTTCCCTACTGGGCCAGGAGCGCGCACGCGGCGTTTCCCGGCATCCCGCGCGACGCTTGCTTCTATGCCCGGTCGGCCGAAGGCCTGATGATGTTCTTCGACTGCGCGGCCGCAGCGGCCGGCACCTGCGCGCTGCCTTCGCGCGCGGCGGATTCGGTCTGGCATGCGTGGACCCGCCTGGATGCCGCAGGCCTCGACGCTTTTTGCATCCGCCATGTCGGCCGCGCCGTCCCGCGTGTGGAGCGCATGCGGGAAGGGGAGTTGGACAGGGGGCTGGCCGTGTGCCTGGTGCAGGCCCGGCGCCGCGCCTCGCAGCCGGCGGCGGGCAGTCATCTTCCGCGGCTGTTCGGGCTGGACGCCCAGCTGGGCATGCCGTGCGGCGCCGGCTACCGCATCATCCAGGGCCTGGTCGCCTGTTCGCCCCTGGACGAGTTGGGCAATCCCGAGGGCAAGGCGGACTTCCCGGAGAGCTTGCGGCCCGAGGCCCTGCGTCTTGCGGGCCTGGTGAGCGACGCCGAATATGCCGAGGCCTGCGTCGGCTAGATGAATGGCCTGAGCGAGATCTTCAGCAGGATGGCGAACTCGTCGAGGTCCATGGCCTTGGCGAGGTAGTTCGAGGCGCCCAGCAGCGAGGCGCGCACGCGGTCCGATTCCACCGGCAGCGAGGTCACCACGACGGCCGGAATGGCTTGCAGGCAGGGGGAGGAGCGGATGTGCTTGAGCACGCCGAAGCCGTCGATCTTCGGCAGCCGCACGTCCAGCAGGATGAGTGAGAACTGTCCGGTCGTGCCGGCCGCTTCCGCGCCGCGCAGCAGCACCAGGGCTTCATCGCCGTCATGCACATGGACGACCGGATTGTGGATACCGGAGCGCCGCAGCGCATGGACAGTCAGCTCCGCGTCCAGGGGGCGGTCCTCGATGAGCAGGATGTTGTCGGACATAAGCGGACAATTGTAGCGGTGCTAACAAAGCAGCCGCGCACAATGGATGTGTCGTGCTCCGGACTTCGCGATCGAACATCGGCACGGGCGATTCCACGCCTGCGCCGTGCGGCAGGCGCCACCGCTATCATGGCTTGGACCGGCCAGCCTGGCCGCAGGAGCGCGCATGCCCGACAACTTCGCACTGCATTACATCCCCGAATCCTTTTCGGTAGCCGGCCAGAAGCTGATGGGACGGCAGTCGGCCGGCGTCGGCCTGCTGGGAGCGATTGCCCGCGATGCTGGCTTGCGCGAAATCGGCTGCCTTGCCGCCGACCGCAGCCATGCCGACGCATTCGCAGCCACCCTCCAAGGCGAGGGCTTCGGCGGCGCGGTGGCGTGGATACCGCCGTCGGCACCGCATGGGCTCGAGCGCTTCGGCTGCCTGTACCACCCCGGCCCCGGCATCGAGCGCCTGGCCTGGCGCAGGCTGGCCGTAGGCGAGCACCGCTACAGCCTGTGCGGCATCACCCACGCCACCGCCTCGCACGAGATGATGAGCATGGTGAGCCGCCTGCTGGTGGCGCCGGTGCGCAGCTGGGACGCGATCGTCTGCACCTCGCGCGCGGTGCGCGACAGCGTGCGGGTGCTGGTCGAGCAGCAGGCCGACTATCTGCGCACCCGCCTGGCCGCGCAGCGCTTCGAGCTGCCGCAACTGCCCCTGATTCCGCTCGGCGTCCATGCGGCGGACCTGCGCCCCGACGCCGGCCGCCGCGTGGAAGCGCGCGCCCGGCTCGGCATCGGGGACGAGGACGTGGCCTTCCTCTACCTCGGCCGGCTGTCGGTGCATGCGAAGTCCCATCCGCAGCAGATGTTCACCGCGCTCGAGCGCGCCGAGAAGGACGGGCGGCGCGTGCACCTGATCCTGGCCGGCTGGTTCGCCGGAGAAGCCATCGAGCAGGCCTTCCGCGAGGCCGCGGCGCTCCTGTGTCCATCCGTGCCCCTGGTCGAACTCGATGGCCGCGTGCCTGACAACCAGCTCGACGCCTGGGCCGCCGCCGACGTGTTCACCTCCTTGGCCGACAATGTGCAGGAGACCTTCGGCCTGACCCCGGTGGAGGCGATGGCGGCCGGGTTGCCCTGCGTGGTCTCGGACTGGAACGGCTACCGCGACACGGTGCGCGACGGCATCGATGGCTACCGCATCCCGACCGTGATGCCGGGCGCGGGCGCGGGACTCGACCTGGCGCTGCGCTACGACGACGGGGTGGACAGTTTCGACATGTACTGCGGCCACGCCAGCCAGGCGGTGGCGGTGGACGGCGCGCTGCTGGCGCAGGCCTACGGACGCCTGGTGCGCGACGCGGAACTGCGCCGCAGGCTCGGAGAACAGGCGCGGCAAAGGGCGCAGACGACATTCGACTGGGCTGTCATTTTCGGCCGCTACCGCGCCTTGTGGGAGGAACTCGCCGAAAGGCGGCGCGCCGACCCGGTGCTGGCGCCGCCGCTGCCTTCGCGCGCCCCGGACCGTCCCGATCCGTTCCGGCTGTTCGCGAGCTACGCGACGCGTCCGCTCACGGCCGCTTCGCTGGTGGAGCTGGCGCCGGATGCCTCGCTGGCGCTGGTGAACGGGTATCGGGACCTGGCGATCAACCGCTTCGCCTCAAGCTCGCTGCCGACGCTCGAGGATTTCGGCCGCCTGTTCGGCGCCATCGGGCCGCGACCGGTGGAAGTGGAAGAACTGATCGACACGCTGGGACCATGCGACCGGCCGACGCTGTTGCGCGGGCTGGCGTGGCTGTGCAAGATGGACCTGCTCAGGGTCGTCGAATAAACGGCAGGCGCCCGTAAAAATCAAAGGCACTGTTTCGCGCGTCGCGCTGTCCAAGCATGTGCAACTGGTGCGTGCCGATCGTTCGCCGATGCGGCCCCAATTGAAAGCGCATCCTGGTTTGGCGACCAGGTGAAATGCGATTTCGGGTGATGAATGCGCAATCGCATGTTTAAGTACGAAAATCGTGATTCACTTTGAGGTGTTCGGGTTGCGCGCTCACAAAGTTTTCGTGTACTTTACGTGTTTGAATTTGTCAAAACGTGAACATGTGATATTGTCGCGTCCATCCGGGCAGTAATCGATCGAATAATAGGACACTGATTCAATCAGTATGCACTTAAGCGAAGCGAAAAGAACAAGCCGCACTGCCTGACCGAGTTCAGGCAAGGCGGCTTTTTCTTTTCGCGCCCGCAAGGGTAGCGATGTGAGAACGCATTGAGTCGGTTACCTAGCGACGTTGGCTGAAGCGCTGCAATTGTGAGGAGTTGCAGCAGTTCAGCCGGTGCCGGATTCATTGGCCCAAATCGCCTGGCGGTTTGGTCCGATGAATAATTCGCCCGCCACGCTGAGGGTGGGCGGGTTTTAAACCTTGAGCGTATTTCTCATCGCAGATGAAGGAGAATCAAATGGCAACCGCTAAGAAACCAGCAGCAAAGGCTGCAACCGAGAAACCGGCAGCAAAGAAAGCTACCGCCGCCGCCGCTAAACCGGCAGCCAAGGCCGCTCCGGCCAAAGCAGCTGCCAAGCCGGCAGCTAAGCCTGCTGCAAAGAAAGCTGCAGCAACCAAGACCACCGCCACTAAGGCGGCGGCCAAGCCGGCAGCTAAGCCTGCTGCAAAGAAAGCCGCTGCAAGCAAGACCGCAGCAACCAAGACCACCGCCACCAAGGCAGTGGCCAAGCCGGCAGCAAAGAAAGCCGCTGCAAAGCCGGCAGCAAAGCCAGCAGCAAAGAAAGCTGTAGCAAAGCCGGCAGCTAAGCCTGCTGCAAAGAAAGCTGCAGCCAAGCCGGCAGCAAAAGCTGCAAGCAAGTCGGCAGCCAAGCCAGCAGCGAAGAAAGCCGCTGCCAAGCCGGCAGCCAAGCCTGCCGCAAAGAAAGCCGCTGCTAAACCGGCAGCCAAGGCCGCTGCGACCAAGTCGGCAGCCAAGCCGGCAGCAAAGAAAGCCGCCGCCAAGCCTGCAGCCAAGAAAGCTGCTGCTAAACCAGCAGCCAAGGCCGCCGCTACCAAATCGGCAGCCAAGCCGGCAGCGAAGAAAGCCGTTGCCAAACCTGCTGCCAAGCCAGCCGGTAAAAAAGCAGCCGCAAAACCGGCCGCCAAGAAAGCAGCTGCCAAGCCGGTAGCAAAGAAGGCAGCCGCGACCAAAACCGCCGCTACCAAATCGACTGCTGCTAAATCGGCTGCAAAGCCGGCGGCAAAGAAAGCGACCGCGACCAAAGCCGCCGCTAAGCCTGCTGCTGCGAAGAAAGCTGCTGCACCGGCTAAAGCCGCCGCACCGGCTAAATCGGCTGCACCGGCTAAATCGGCTGCAAAGAAAGCCGCTGCTCCGGCTAAAGCCGCTGCTCCGGCTAAAGCCGCAGCTCCGGCAAAATCGGCCGAAAAAAAAGTCACTACTCCGGCAAAAGCGGCCGCTCCGGCTAAATCCGCTGCTACCAAATCGGCTGCCACCAAATCGGCAACCGCCAAGCCTGCTGCAAAGCCGGCCGCAAAAGCCGAAGCCAAGCCGGAAATGAAAGCCGAAGCGAAACCGGAAGCCAAGGCCGAAGCAAAACCGGAAGTGAAAGCCGATAGCAAGGCCGACAGCAAATCAGATTCGAAAACCGATAGCAAATCGGAATCGAAAGCCGAAGCAAAGCTGGAAGCAAAAACCGATTCGAAATCGGACAGCAAGGCAGCCGCACCTGCTGCGGCAGCGAAAACCACGCTGTCGCCGGCAGCCGCATGGCCGTTCCCGACCAGCAGCCGCCCGTAATTCCGGCTCGATAGCGAGTCTTGCCTGGATCAGGCAAAATACCGCTGTGTGATCGTTCACACGGCGGTTTTTTTTTGAGGAGCCTACGTGCTGTCTATTCTCCAGTTTATCGTCGATACCGCTGCCGCCTTGCTGGGAGGGCTGCTCCTGCTGCGCTTCTGGATGCAGGCCACGCGCGTGCGCCCGCCGCAGCAGATCGGACAATTCACCTTTACCCTGACCGACTGGCTGGTGCTGCCGCTGCGGCGCCTGGTGCCGGGCATGGGTGGTTATGACTGGGCGAGCCTGATCGGCGCTTTCCTGGTGGTGCTGCTGGCCAGTTCGCTGCTGCTGGTGGCGGGGGCGGATGCGCAGATGGTGCTGCTGCACGCGCTGTACCGGTTCCTGAACTGGATCCTGTACGGCTTCATGGCGCTCCTGATCATCGATGCGATCTTCAGCTGGGTGAACCCGAACGCGCCGCTGGCGCCTTTCGTGCATGCGCTGAATACGCCTATCCTGCGGCCGATCCGGCGCGTGGTGCCGCCGATCGGCGGGATCGATTTATCGGTGCTGGTGGCACTGGTGCTGATCCAGATTATCCAGTTCGTGCTGAGGCAGATTTTTTACGGCTGACTTTATTAAAGCGTACGTTTCAGGTGCGCGAATAAACTTGGGTCCCGGCCTTCGCCGGGACGACGTGCAAGGGCCACTGGCCTCAAGGCCGTCGTCCCGGCGCAGGCCGGGACCCAATTTTTTATGTGTCGTGTTATCGCGAGCGTTTAACGGAACTTGTACCCGAACGCCGCTTCAAACTTCTGTTCGATCTCTTCCGGCGTAGGGCTGTGGTTCTGGCCCCCGGTGCTGCCGATCTTGATCGCACCCAGCAGGCTGGCGATGCGGCCGGTGGTCGGCCAGTCCAGGCCATTCGTGATCCCGTATAGCAGGCCGGCGCGGTAGGCGTCGCCGCAGCCGGTCGGGTCGACGATCTCGTCGGCTTTCACGGCCGGGATGCGATAGTGCTCGCCGCCGGCGTAGATGTCCGACCCCTCGCCGCCGCGCGTGACGATCAGCGCCTCGAGGCGGCCGGCGATGTCGGCCAGGCTCAGGCCGGTGCGGTCCATCACCACTTCGAATTCATAGTCGTTGCAGGCCAGGTAGCTGGCGCCATCGATGAAGCGGATCAGCTCTTCGCCCGAGAACATCGGCAGCTGCTGGCCCGGGTCGAACATGAAGGGGATGCCCTTGGCGGCGCAGTCGGCGGCGTGCTTGAGCATGCCGTCGCGGCCGTCCGGCGAGATGATCGCCACGCGCAATGCGCCCTGGTCGGCCACGTTGTTCTCGTGCGAGTACTGCATCGCGCCCGGGTGGAAGGCGTTGATCTGGTTGTTGTCCTGGTCCGCGGTGACGAAGCACTGCGCGGTGTAGGCGTCGCCGATGGTACGGATGGCGCGGGTCTCGATGCCCTGTTTCTTCATGCGCTCGAGGTAGTCGCCGCCGTCCTGGCCGATGGTGCCCATGACCAGCGGTTCGCCGCCGAGCAGCTTGAGGTTGTAGGCTATGTTCACCGCGCAGCCGCCGTACTCCAGGCGCATGGTCGGCACCAGGAAGGAGACGTTCACGCGGTGCAGCTGGTCGGCCAGCAAGGTCTCGGCGAAGCGGCCGTGGTACTGCATGATCTTGTCGAATGCGATCGAGCCGCAGATCAGGGCGGTCTTGGTCATGGAGATGCCTTCAAGAGATTAGGGGTAAAAGACGGCGATATGGTAGCCGGATGGCGCCGGTTCCGCGACACGGAAGTGCAGCTTCACGGGCTGCTCGGCGTGCGCGGCGAAGCCAAGGCCCAGCAGCGGGCCGGCCGGCAGGTAATCGCGCGGGCCGAACACGCGCCGCACCAGCGGCTTGTCGTCGGCGTCCGAGAGGGTCAGTTCGATGCTGGGCCAGGCCTGGATCGAATCGCCCTGGTTGCGCAGCTGGGTGCCGAAGGTATAGGCATTGCCGCCCAGCGTGCTCAGCTCGCCGGTGTCGATCACCAGCTGGTCGATCCTGGCCGGCAGCTCGACGCGGCAGCCCAGCACGCCGCACAGCGAGACCAGCGTCGGCTTCAATCCGGGATAGCGCGCCGCCAGCGGGGTACGGAAATGCATGACGACCTGCGCCGCCAGGACCAGCAGCAGCAGCACGCTGCCAAGCAGCATCGCGATGCGCATGGCCTTGCCCGAGCGTTCGCGCTGGCGGCCGCGCCGCACGAATTCCGGCTCGTCGGGTTCCGGCACGCGCAGCTTGGGCGGTTCGATCCTGGTCGGCGTCAGCTTGGACTTGCGCGCGGCGCGTGCTTCCGCGGCCCGGGTGCGCGGCGTCCTCGGCGCCACCGGGGGCGCGCTCGGCGGGGCCGGCATGGTGACCGTGGCGGGGCCGGATTCGCGCAGCAGCAGGGGCGGCACGGCCGCTTTTGCGGCGGCAGGGGCGGGTGCTGCGGCAAGGGCCGGCGCAGGCGGGCTTACCGGGGCGGAAGGAGAAGCAGAAGCAGGCTGCTCCGGATAGTCAGCCTGGTCCGGGGCCGGTGCGGCCACCAGTTCTTCGTCGACCTGCAGCTCCGCCGCAAGCGCCACAGGTGCGTCGGCGGATGCCTGCGCCATCGACGCCGGCTCGGGTGCGCGGACCGGCTCGGGCGCGGCTTCGGCAGTAGCGTCAGGGATGACTTCAGGGCCAGGCTCAGCGCTTGCTTCCGGGGCCGGCTCGGCGACGGGTTCCGGCTGTAGCTCGTCCGCCGGGGACTGCGCTGCGGCCGGTTCCGACGCAGCGTCGGCCACCGGCGCAGCCTCGTTCACCTCGTCGCCACTGCTTGCCTTGGGCAGGATGCCGTAGGGCGAGAAGGCGCGGTCGAATTCAAGAGTATAGATCGGGTCCTCGTCCGCTTCCGGCGCGGGAGCGGCAGGCGCTTCAGGCTGGGGAGCGGCGGCAGGCGCCGGGGCAAGGGCGGTGTCGGCGTCCGAAGCACGCCGGCGCCGCGGGGAAGGGCGCGGCGCCGCGCGGGCCCGGGCGTCCAGCGCGGCGGTGGCGTGAAAGATTTAGGTGGCGGCGCCCCCACCGGCGCTGCCCCCACCCCGCGTGTGCGGGTCCGCGGCGGCGCGGAACATCGTGCCGCAGTGGGGGCATTGGGTGGCGAGCGCCATGCCTGGGTCGTCCCTTAGCCGGTGATGGCGGAACGCGGCGCGGGTGCGGTGTCCTGGCCGAGCGTCCCGTGAAGGGCGACCCAGCCGTCCTGCTCGGCCCAGACGCCCAGCTTGATGAAAGGTGCGTAGGCGGCGGCCACTTCTTCCGCCTGGCGTGCCAGCACGCCCGACAGGATCAGGGAGCCTCCCGGCGCCACGCGGCCGGACAGCATCGGCGCCATCAGCTTCAATGGGCTCGACAGGATGTTGGCCACGACGATGTCGAACTGGCCCTTCGCATGGCGCTCGTTGGGAGCGCCGGCGAAGTCGTCCGGCAGGTAGAAGTCGATGCTGACCTTGTTGCGCTCGGCATTGCTGCGTGCCGATTCGATCGCCTGCGGGTCGATATCGACGCCGGCGACATCAAGCGCGCCGAGCTTCTTGGCGACCATCGCCAGGATGCCCGAGCCGCAGCCGTAGTCCAGCACCGATTTGCCCGGCGCCGGGTGCGCTTCCAGCCACTCCATGCACAGGCGGGTGGTCGGATGGCTGCCGGTGCCGAAGGCCAGGCCTGGATCGAGCTCGAGGATGAGCCCATTCGGGTCCGGCGCCTCGTGCCAGCTCGGCACGACCCAGATGTTCTTGCCGATGTGGATGGGCTCGAACTGCGACTGCGTCAGGCGCACCCAGTCGGCGTCCGCCACCGCGCGGGTGGTGAAGGAGGGCACGACGGGCAGCTTGATGGCGTTGGCGGCTTCCTGCACGATCGCGAACTGGTCGGCGTCGGTGTCGGTCAGCGCGACCACGCGCGAATGGTCCCACGCCGTTTCGGTCGGTTCCATGCCCGGCTCGCCGAACAGCGGCTTTTCCGCGTCCGTGCCTTCGTCCGCGTCTTCCACCGAGACCGACAGGGCGCCCGCTTCCATCAGGGCGTCCGACAGGGCCTCCGCGTGGTCTCGCGCTACTTCGATGACGACTTCGGTCCAGCTCATAGATTAGCCTTAACGTCTGCTACCTTGGTTTCCGATTTGGCGCCGAGTCCCGTTTCCTTCGGCAGGTCCGGCTTGGAGGCCAGCTTGTGCTCCAGGTAGTGGATGTTGGTGCCGCCCTCGATGAAGCGGGCGTCGACCATCAGCTCACGGTGCAGCGGGATATTGGTGAGAATACCTTCAACCACCATTTCCGAGAGCGCGATTTGCATGCGGCGAATTGCCTGTTCGCGCGTCGCACCGTAGGAAATTACCTTGCCGATCATCGAGTCGTAATGAGGTGGAACATAATATCCTGCATACGAGTGCGAATCGACACGGATGCCGGGACCGCCCGGCGGGTGCCAGCCGGTGATGCGGCCGGGCGACGGGGTGAACTTGAACGGGTCTTCGGCGTTGATGCGGCACTCGATCGCGTGGCCCGACAGCATGATGTCGCGCTGGCGGAAGCGCAGCTTCTCGCCGCAGGCGATGCGGATCTGTTCCTGCACGATGTCGATCCCGGTGATCATCTCGGTGACCGGGTGTTCCACCTGCACGCGGGTGTTCATCTCGATGAAGTAGAACTCGCCGTTCTCGTACAGGAATTCGAAGGTGCCCGCGCCGCGGTAGCCGATCTTGCGGCAGGCTTCGGCGCAGCGGTCGCCGATCTTCTCGATCAGCTTGCGCGGGATGCCCGGCGCCGGCGCTTCTTCGATGACTTTCTGGTGGCGGCGCTGCATCGAGCAGTCGCGCTCGCCCAGCCAGACGGCGTTCTTGTGCTCGTCGGCCAGCACCTGGATCTCCACGTGGCGCGGATTTTCCAGGAACTTCTCCATATAGACTTCCGGATTGCCGAAGGCGGTGCCGGCTTCGGTCTTGGTCATCTGCACGGCGCCCAGCAGCGCGGCTTCGGTATGCACCACGCGCATGCCGCGGCCGCCGCCGCCGCCGGCGGCCTTGATGATGACCGGGTAGCCGATCTTGCGCGCGGTCGTGATGATTTCCTTGGGATCGTCCGGCAGGGCGCCGTCCGAACCCGGCACGCAGGGCACGCCGGCCTTGATCATCGCCTGCTTGGCCGAGACCTTGTCGCCCATCAGGCGGATCGAGTCCGAACGCGGGCCGATGAAGACGAAGCCCGATTTCTCGACGCGCTCGGCGAAGTCGGCGTTCTCCGACAGGAAGCCGTAGCCCGGGTGGATAGCCTCGGCGTCCGTCACTTCGGCGGCGCTGATAATCGCCGGCATGTTCAGGTAGCTGAGCGCCGACTGGGCCGGGCCGATGCAGACGGATTCGTCCGCCAGCTTCACGTACTTGGCGTCCTTGTCCGCCTCGGAGTGAACGACGACCGTCTTGATGCCCAGTTCGCGGCAGGCGCGCTGGATACGCAGCGCGATTTCACCACGGTTGGCGATGAGGATTTTTTCAAACATGGTAGGTTCGGTGTTTCAGTGAAAACCGGCGCAACAGTCTGGATCAGAAAGCGCGCCGGACACGACATGGATGGGCTGGCGGCAGGACGCCGCCGGGCCGAGGGTTCTTAACCGATGACGAACAGCGGCTGGCCGAATTCGACCGGCTGGCCGTTTTCCACGAGAATCTTGGTGACCGTGCCGGCGACGTCGGCATCGATCTCGTTCAGGAGCTTCATCGCTTCGATGATGCACAGGGTGTCGCCCGACTTGATGCTCTGGCCGACTTCGACGAAAGCCGGGGCGCCCGGAGCCGACGAGCGGTAGAAGGTGCCGACCATCGGCGACTTGACCACGTGGCCGGTCTGCTCGGGGGCGGCAGGGGCGGCGGCCGGAGCGGCTGCCGCGGGTGCCGGTGCGGCCTGCACGGCCGGCGCGGCGTAGTGCTGCACGGCCTGCTGCGGCAGCATCATCATCTGGCCTTGCGGGTTTGCGGACGACTTGACGATGCGGACCTTGCTTTCGCCTTCGGTGACTTCGAGTTCAGCGATGTCCGATTCGGCGACCAGGTCGATCAAGGTCTTGAGTTTTCTGAGATCCATGTGAAACCCCTTGGTGTTTTATTCGTTTTAGAGAGCGGGCGTCGCGCTGGTGGGTGGCCGCGTCGCCGCTGATACATGAAGTTGACGTAGATTAACGCGATTTAAGCGCAAAGTCGATGGCAAACCGGTATCCGTCCGGACCTAGGCCGCAGATTACGCCTTGCGCAATGGCTGCTAGGAACGAGTGGTGCCGGAAGGGCTCGCGGGCATGGACATTCGAGATGTGTACCTCCACGAACGGGATTGCCACCGCGGCAAGCGCATCGCGCAGGGCCACGCTGGTGTGGGTCAGGCCGCCCGGATTGATGACGATCGCCTCCACGCCTTCGCTGCGCGCGGCGTGGATGCGGTCGATCAGGGCTCCTTCATGGTTGCTCTGGAAGCAGTCGAGGCTTGCGCCCGCGCTTGCCGCCTGTGCCTTGGCTGCCTGCTCGATGTCGGCCAGCGTCGTCGCGCCGTACACCGCCGGCTCCCGGGTCCCCAGTAAATTGAGGTTGGGGCCATTAAGCAGCAGTAGCTTTTTCGCCATGTTTAGAGTCTGAACGCCCGAAAGGAAGGCATTGTGCCGCCAAGCTCGGCTATTGGCAAGCAGTAAAATTGCCAGTTGATGAAGGCATGTTCGAAGAAATTCGGAAAAGAACGGTCGTTCGCTGAGTCGGGTTTCGTAGGGTGGGCGGGTCTCCCGCCCACGCGTTCAAATTCCGGTCGATTTGCCTGTACGTCTATTCCATTGCTGGTTGAACGCGCGGTCGGCAAAGCCGACCACCCTACATATTTACAGCTTGGCCAAATCCGCCCGTAATTCGTCGAACTTCAGCTTGCCCAGGTAAGTCTTGCGCACCTGCCCATCCGCGCCGATCAATACTGTATACGGCAGGCCCCCGGCGGTATTGCCGAACTCCCGCGACAATTCGGTCCCACCCATCCCCGCCACGTACAGCGGGTAGGCGATCTTCAGCTTGGCCGCGAATTCCTGCATGTTCGACGGCGAATCGATGCCGATGCCGATCACGTTGAAGGTCTTGCCGCCATCCTTGCCTGCCAGCTCGGACAGCTCCGGCATCTCCTGCACACAGGGCGCGCACCAGGTTGCCCAGAAATTCACCAGGAGCGGCTTGCCGCGCCATTTCGCCAGCGATTGCGGCGCGCCCTGCAAGTCGTTCAGCGACTGCGCGAACAGATTGTCGACCGCCGTGTGCGGCTTGCCGCCGGTCGGGGCGATGGCAGTGGTAATCGGGGGAGGGTCTTTCTTGTTGATGGCCACCAGGGCGCCCATGATGCCGAACATGGCGGCAACGGCCGCGTAGACAGCCACGTGTTTCTTGTTCATTCGTCCTGTTCCAAAGTTTCGTCGTTCGCCATCAGCGCGCGCAGCCCGGCTGCGTCCACCCGCTGCAGGCGGCCATCGGCGCGCGGCTTCAAGGCGCCGCGCAAGTCATGAAAGTCGTACAACTCGGCATGGATAGTTTCCTTATGCCACATAAAGCTGACCGTTTCAACCGGATCGTGCCGGCCGCCCTTGAAATGGGGCGTTTCGGAGATCTCTATATTGACGTTGCGGTTGAGCAGGTAGATCTCGACTTCCTTGGCGCTGTCGGCGAACAGCTGCAGGTGGATGTCGTCGTGTTCGCCCGCCGTGCCGTTCAGGACGGCGCCGGTGAGGTAGGGGCGAAAGTCGGCGAGCTGGTCCATGACCTGCAGGGCGGTCTCGCGCATGGCGCTCAAGCGCGCGGCCTGGCCGGGACCGCCGAACAGGGCCTGGTATTGACGGACCTGTTCCTCGATCTGCATGTTGTCGGGCATCAGGTTGGGGCTGGGGCGGTCCACCCCGAGCACCTGGCGGGCCGCCTTGCGGCGCGCGGTGTCGTAGTCGGCGCCATCCTGGGCGATCATGCGCGCAGCAAGGGCAGCGATTTCGGCGCGCAGCTGGAGTATGTCGTTGTTCGGTGTAGGCATGTCTGAATCATACTCTTAAGCGGAAAATAACAGCGGGTCGGGTAAAATCGCGCTTTCGGACAACAAGCGCAGCTAATTCTTCCTCGACCATGCACATTCATATCCTCGGTATTTGCGGCACCTTCATGGGTGGCCTGGCGGTCCTGGCCAAGGAAGCCGGCCACCGCGTCACCGGATGCGACGCCAACGTCTATCCCCCGATGAGCACCCAGCTGGAAGCCCAGGGCATCGAGCTGATCCAGGGCTATGGCCCGGAACAGGTGTCGCTGAATCCCGACCTGTATGTAATCGGCAATGTCATGACGCGCGGGAATCCGCTGATCGAGGAAATCCTGAACCGCGGCCTGCCTTATGTCTCCGGCCCGCAATGGATCGGCGAGCACATCCTGCGCGAGAAATGGGTGCTGGCCGTTGCCGGTACCCACGGCAAGACCACGACCACCTCGATGCTGGCCTGGATCCTGGAAGACGCCGGCTATGCGCCGGGCTTCCTGATCGGCGGCGTGCCGATGAACTTCGGTATCTCGGCGCGCCTGCACGGCGACAAGCCGAGCGACTTCTTCGTGATCGAGGCGGACGAATACGACACCGCCTTCTTCGACAAGCGCAGCAAGTTCGTCCACTACCACGCCAAGACCGCGGTGCTGAACAACCTGGAATACGACCACGCCGACATCTTCCCGGACATCGGCGCCATCGAGACCCAGTTCCACCACCTGGTGCGCACCGTGCCGGGCGTGGGCCGCCTGGTCGTCAACGGCGACGAAGCCTCGCTGGGACGCGTGATCAAGCGCGGCTGCTGGAGCGAGAAGGAGACCTTCGGCCTGTCCGAAGGCGCGAACTGGAGCCTGGTCGAGCACCAGGGCGGCAGCTTCGACGTCCTGTTCAACGGCGACGTCCAGGGCACCGTGCACTGGGAGCTGACCGGCCACCACAACCGCTCGAACGCGCTGGCCGCGATCGCCGCCGCGCGCCACGTCGGCGTACCGACCTCGCAGGCGATCGCTTCGCTGGCGCGCTTCCAGAGCGTCAAGCGGCGCATGGAAGTGCGCGGCGTCGTCAACAACGTGACCGTGTACGACGACTTCGCCCACCATCCGACCGCGATCGCCACCACCGTGGGCGGCCTGCGCCAGAAGATCGGCACAAGTGGCCGCATCCTGGCCGTGCTCGAGCCGCGCTCCAACACCATGAAGCTGGGCGCCATGAAGGATGCGCTGCCGGGCAGCCTGAAGGACGCCGACCTGGTGTTCGGCTTCGGCAGCCAGCAGGCGCTGGGCTGGTCGCTGGCCGACGCATTGAAGCCGCTGGGCGGCATCGCCCACAGCTTCGACCAGCTCGACTACATGGTGCAGGCGATCGTGCAGGCGGCCCAGCCGGGCGACCACATCCTGGTGATGAGCAACGGCGGCTTCGGCGGCGTGCACCAGAAACTGCTGGACGCGCTGGCCCCATGATCCTGTATTTGCACGGATTTCGCTCCTCGCCCAAGTCCTTCAAGGCGCGCGTGGTACAGAAAGCGCTGGAAGACGCCGGGCGCGTACACGAGCTGATCTGCCCGCAGCTGCCGGCCTCGCCGAAGGAGGCGATGGCGCTCTGCCTGCTGCTGGCCGAGCGCCACGCACCCGACAATTTGTCCATCATCGGCTCCTCGCTGGGCGGCTTCTACGCCACCTGGCTGGCCGAACGCCTGGACGTGCCGGCGGTGCTGCTCAACCCGTCCGTGAATCCCTTGAAGAACCTCGAGCACCACGTCGGCGTGACCACGGCCTGGCATTCGGATGAGCCCTTCGAGTTCCGCCGCGAATACATCGACGAACTGGCCGCGCTGCGTATCGGGAAGATCACCAGGCCGGAACGTTACTTCCTGATCGCGGCGACCGGCGACGAGGTGCTGGACTACCGCGACATGGTGGCGCACTACGCCGGGGCCAAGCAGCACGTGATCCAGGGCAGCGACCACGCGATCTCGGAATTCCCGCAGTATGTCGACGACGTGCTGGCCTTCTGCACCAATGCGGGCATGGCGCAGTGAGGGGAGGTTCGCTGAGACTGGCGGCCTGGCAGCCGCATGCCGGCGCCGTGCGCGCGCCGGCAGGCATGCGCGACTGGCTGACCACCGAAGGCTCGCTGACCGCGCGCCTGATGGCGCACAGCGAGGTCTTTCGCGTACGCCGGCTGCACCAGAACGCCGCCACCTGCCTGGCGGACGAGGCGCGGGCGATCGGCCTGCCGCGTCCGGGCCGGGTGTGGGAGCGCGAAGTGCTGCTCGAATGCGACGGCCGCCCGCGGGTATTCGGCCATACGGTGGTGCCGACGGGCTGCACCGCCAGCGACTGGCCGCTGTTTTCGGCGCTGGGCGAGCGTTCGCTCGGCACCACCCTGTTCTACGACCCGCTGGTGCGCCGTGGACAGCTGGAATACGCGCGCATCCGCGCGGGCCATCCGCTGATGGAGCGCGTGCGCGCCGCCCTCGGCGGGGGTCACGAACATGTTCGTGACGACTCTCTTTATTATGCGCGGCGCTGCGTCTACCGCCGCCGTCAAGGCCTGCTGCTGGTCACCGAGGTATTCTTGCCCTCGGTGCTGGACCTGAAGCCGACCGGAACACAACAGAACACGAAATAACATGAACGTATTTTTTGAAGAGTCGGGCGATTTCAAGGTCGGCACGGTATTGTCGCAGGCCGGCGAGGCCTACCAGGTGGAGCTGGCCAGCGGCAAGCGCAGCAAGGTCAAGTCCAAGGACGTATTGATCCAGTTCGACAAGCCCGAGCCGGAAGCGCTGCTGGCCACCGCCAAGGGCATCGCCGCCGAGGTGGACCTGGACTTCCTGTGGGAGGTCGCGGGCCAGGAAGAATTCGGCTTCGCCGAACTCGGTCTGGAGTATTTCGGCCATGCGCCGCTGCCGAGCGAGGCCGCCGGTCTGGTGCTGGCGCTGCACGCCGCGCCGATCTATTTCCATAAAAAGGGGCGCGGGCGCTACAAGGCCGCCCCCGAGCAGACCCTGAAGGCGGCCCTGGCCGGCATCGAAAAGAAGAAGCAGCAGGCCATCGTGCAGGCCGGCTACGTCGACGAGCTCAAGGCCGGCAAGCTGCCGCAATCGATGCAGTCCATCGTGCAGCAGCTGCTGTTCAAGCCGGACAAGAACACCATCGAATACAAGGCGCTGGAAGCCGCCGCCTCCGAGCTGCAGACCACGGCGCCGCGCCTGATGCTGAGCACGGGCGGACTGGCTTCGCCGAAGGAACTGCACATGTCGCGCTTCCTGTTCGAGCACTTCCCGCGCGGCGCCGGCTTCCCGGCGGTCGAGGTGCCGAAGGCACCAAGCGACCTGCCGCTGGCGGACGTCGCCGCCTTCTCGATCGACGACGTCACCACCACCGAGATCGACGACGCCATGTCGGTGGTCTGGCTGGACGACGGCACGGTGCAGGTGGGTATCCACATCGCGGCGCCGGGCCTGGGCATCCGTCCGGACGATGCGATCGACAAGATCGCACGCGCGCGCATGTCCACCGTCTATATGCCGGGCGACAAGATCACCATGCTGCCGGACGAGGTGGTGGACGCCTTCACCCTGTCCGAGGGCAAGGACTGCCCGGCGCTGTCGCTGTACGCGGTGCTCAATCCCGCCGACTGGAGCGTGGTGTCGACCACCACCCGCGCCGAGCGCGTGCCGATCAAGCGCAACCTGCGCCTGAACGAGCTCGACGCCATCGTGACCGAGGAAGCGCTGAACGAGGGCAGTGGCGAAGGCACGGTCGACTACCCGCACAAGGAAGAGCTGGGCCTGCTGTGGCAGTGGGCATTGCACCTGGAAGCGGGCCGCATGAAGAAGCGCGAAGCCTTCGGCCTGAAACCGGAGCAGGCCAACCGCGTCGACTTCAACTTCTACGTGGACGACGACGTGGTGAGCATCGTGCGCCGCAAGCGCGGCGCGCCGCTCGACAAGATCGTGGCCGAGCTGATGATCTTCGCGAACAGCACCTGGGGCAAGCTGCTGCACGACTCGGGCGTGCCGGGCATCTACCGCTCACAGGGGCCGGGCGCGGGCGGCTGGAACGCCAAGATCCAGGTGCGCATGGTCACGCACGCGGCCCCGCACCAGGGCCTGGGCGTCGACCAGTACGCGTGGAGCACCTCGCCGCTGCGCCGCTACACCGACCTGGTGAACCAGTGGCAGATCCTGGCCTGCGCCTCGCACGGCGTGACCGCGCCGCTGGTGGCGCCGTTCAAGCACCGCGACGCGACCCTGTTCTCGATCGTCTCGGCGTTTGATGCGGCCTACGCGGCCTACAACGACTTCCAGCAGAACATGGAGCGCTACTGGTGCCTGCGCTGGCTGGGCCAGGAGAACGCCAAGCAGGTCGACGCCGTGGTGCTGAAGGAAGACGTGGTGCGCCTGGTCGAGATCCCGCTGGTGGCGCGCCTGGCCGGCATGCCGCAGCTGGCGCGCGGCGCCCAGGTCAGGCTCGATATCGTGCGCTGGGACGAAGTCGACCTGTCGCTCGAGGCGCGCCTGCTCGAGGTGGCGGCGGTGGCGCCGGATGCGTCGCTGGAGCTGGAAGAAGAGGAAGAGGGCGATACCGGCGAGGCGGCGCTGGCCGAAGTCGTGGAAGCCGAGGGTGTCGTGGCCGCGGTCACCACCGAAGACGGCGTGGAAGTGCCCGCGAACGCCGGCACAGCCTGATGCCGTAGGGTGGGCGGGTTTCCCGCCCACGCGGTGATAGTTGGCAGGTGAATAATCTTGCGCGATGATTTCGCCGCTGGTTGACCGCGTGGGCAGGAAACCTGCCCACCCTACATGTCGCGACAGCGTCCGCGCAATCTCCCCATGCCCGCAGTTGCAGGTTAGAATGCCCCATCCCTGATCCAACAGCCCGTCCGGGCACGCGCAGTGAAGTATTTGCAAGATAACCGTCCCCTGATGATCGCCCTCGGCGTCTCCGTGCTGGCGCATGCGGGGCTGCTGGCGCTGCGTTTCGCCGCGCCGGATGCCTTTCGCCAGCAGCCGGCCGACCCGGGACTCGAAGTCATCCTGGTCAACGCCAAGCATGCCAAGGCACCGGTGAAGGCCGACGCGCTGGCCCAGGCCAACCTGGAAGGCGGCGGCAGCGCGGACGCCGGGCGCGCCCGTTCCCCGCTGCCCGACCTGCGCAAGGTCGAGAACGGCGAAAGCATCAAGGCCCTGCAGCGCCGCATCGCCGAACTGGAACAGCAACAGCAGAACGTCCTGACCCGCGTGCGCTCATCAAGCTTCCATGCGCCGCCGAAGACCGAGCAGGACAAGCCCGACCCCACCCGCCTAGGTGCCGACGCGCTGGACACCAGCCGCGCCATTTCGCGCGCCGCGGCCGAGGTCATCGAGCGCATCGAAGACCAGAACAAGCGCCCCAAGCGCACCCAGATCACGCCCAGCACGCGCCAGGTCGGCTATGCGCTCTACTACAAGGAGATGCAGAAGCGGATCGAGGAAGTCGGCACGCTCAACTTCCCCCAGCAGAACGGCAAGAAGCTGTACGGCGAGCTGGTGGTCTACATCCCGGTGTTCCAGGACGGGACCATCTACACGAAGGATGGCGGCCCGCGCGTCGAACGCAGCTCCGGCAACCCGGCCCTGGATGCGGCCGCCTTGAGAATCGTGCGCCAGGCCGCGCCCTTCGGGAACTTCCCGGCCAACATGCGCACGCAGGGCAAGGACGACCTGTGGGAAGTGATCACGCGCTTCCGCTTCACGCGCGAAGAAAAGATGCAGACGGAACTGCGAGGAGAGAACGGTTGACTGACAAGTACTGCGTGATCGGCAACCCGATCGCCCACAGCAAATCCCCCGAAATCCACCCCATCTTCGCGCGCCAGACCGGCCAGGACCTGGTCTATGAGCGCTGCCTCGCGCCGCTCGACGCTTTTGCCGCGACCGTGCAGCGCCTGGTGGCCGAAGGCTACAAGGGCTCCAACGTGACCCTGCCGTTCAAGATCGAAGCCGCCCAGGTCTGCACCCGGCTGGAAGAGCGGGCCCGGGCCGCCGGCGCCGTCAACACCCTGGTGTTCGCGCATGGCGAGATCGTCGGCGACAACACCGACGGGCCCGGCCTGGTGGCCGACATCACCCGCAACGCGGGCGTCGCGCTGCGCGGCAAGCGCATCCTGCTGCTGGGCGCCGGCGGCGCCGCGCGCGGCGCCCTGCTGCCTTTCATCCAGCAGGGCCCGCGCGAGATCGTGATCGCCAACCGCACCGTGGCCACCGCCGTGCAGCTGGCCCGCGACTTCGCTCCTTACGGCATCCCGGTGCACGGCACCGGCTTCGACGCGGTGCCGGGCAGCTTCGACATCGTCGTCAACGCCACCTCCGGCAGCCTGGCGGGCGAGGTGCCGCCGGTAGCGGCGAGCGTGTTCGGCCCGGGTACGCTGGCACTGGACATGATGTACGGGAACCAGCCTACCGTGTTCATGGCATTCGCGGCCGGCCACGGCGCCGCCACCCGCGACGGCCTGGGCATGCTGGTGGAGCAGGCGGCCGAAGCCTTCGCCATCTGGCGCGGCGTGCGGCCCGATACGGCGGAGGTATTCAGGAAGATGCGCCCCTAAATAACAACGATGAGCACAACGACAATAACGATGGGTAAAACCCGCAAGGTGGCTGCGAAGTCCTCGCGCCGCTGGCTCAAGTGGCTGATCCTCGGGCCGATCCTGCTGGTGCTGCTGGTCCAGCTCTACTTCTTCGTCATGGTCTGCTGGTATGCGATGTTCAATCCGTCCTCGACCAGTTTCATGCGCCAGCAGCTGGCGGCGCTGCAGGAAAAGAACCCGAAGGCGCAGCTCAAGCACCAGTGGGTGCCCTACGAGCGCATCTCGAACAACCTCAAGCGCGCCGTGATCGCCTCGGAAGACGCGCGCTTCAACGAGCACGACGGCGTCGACTGGGAAGCGCTGGAAAAGGCGTACGAGAAGAACAACCGCCGCAGCAAGGTGGTCGGCGGCGGCTCGACCATCACCCAGCAACTGGCCAAGAACCTGTTCCTGAGCGGCTCGCGCAGCTACCTGCGCAAGGGGCAGGAAATGATCATCGCCTTCATGCTCGAGACCGTGATGCCCAAGCGCCGCATCCTCGAGATCTACCTGAACGTGGTCGAATTCGGCCGCGGCGTGTTCGGCGCCGAAGCCGCCGCCCGCCATTACTACCGCAGCTCGGCCGCCAACCTGGGACCGGCCCAGGCGGCGCGCCTTGCGGTGATGCTGCCCAACCCGCGCTACTACGACAAGCGCGGCGTGACCAATTACCTTGCGCGCCGCGCCAACGCGATCCAGCGCCAGATGCGTTTCGCCGAGCTGCCCTGAGCGCCGGGCGCCGCCGTCCTGTGACGAAATTGTCGTTACGGGGTGGCCGCTTGCCGGGGCTGTCGGTTACACTTGCGGCAGTTTTCGAATCCCGGCCGAGAAAAGCGCATGATCAACGTATTTGTCCTACAAAATGGCCGCCTGAACCAGGTCAGCGTCGACTCGCGCGAAGACCTGGAGAATGTGACGCCGGTCTGGGTCGACCTGAACGAGCCCACCGACGAGGAGCGCATCCTGGTCAAGACGACCTATGGGGTGACGCTGCCGGGCGAGGACGAGGTGTCGGACATCGAGGCCTCGGCCCGCTACTACGAAGCCGAGAACGGCGACCTGCACCTGCGCACCGACTTCCTGCTCGAGGAAGAGGATGGCCCCTCGCGCGTGGTCACGGTCGCCTTCATCCTGTCCGGGAAAATCCTGTTCTCGGTGCACAACGACGACCTGCCGGTGTTCCGCCTGGTGCGCCTGCGCGCGCGCTCGCGTCCCGGCTCGATCGAAGACTACATGGACGTGCTGCTCGACCTGTACGCGACCGACGCCGAGTACTCGGCGGACGCGCTGGAGGGCATCTACGAAGCGCTGGAAGAAGTCTCGACCCGCGTGCTGCAGAAGGAATTCACCGACCAGGACGCGGCCGCCGCGCTGAACGCGATCGCACACGAGGAAGACTTGAACGGCCGGATCCGCCGCAACATGATGGACACGCGGCGCGCGGTCAGCTTCCTGATGCGCGGCCGGCTGCTGAACGCCGACCAGTTCGAGGAAGCGCGCCAGATCCTGCGCGACATCGAATCGCTGGACGGCCACACGTCCTTCCTGTTCGACAAGGTGAACTTCCTGATGGATGCCACCGTCGGTTTCATCAACATCAACCAGAACAAGATCATCAAGATCTTCTCGGTGGCCTCGGTGGCCTTCCTGCCGCCGACCCTGATCGCCAGCATCTATGGCATGAACTTCAAGGTCTTCCCGGAGATCGAGTGGGCCTACGGCTATCCCTTCGCGCTGGGCCTGATGGTGGCGGCGATCGCGGCGCCGCTGCTGTACTTCCAGCGCCGCGGCTGGCTGCGTTGATGAAATAAAATTTCAAAAAGAAACGGACGGTGAAATATTATTTCGCCACCCGTTTTTCTTTATACAGCCTGGTCAGCCGATGCGCTTGAACACCCGGCGCGCCGCCTCGACCGTCTCGTCGATCACCGCATCGCTGTGCTGGGCCGACACGAAACCGGCCTCGAACATCGCCGGCGCAAAATACACGCCCTCGTCCAGCATGCCGTGGAAGAAGCGGTTGAAGCGCTCCTTGTCGCCCGCCATCATCTGGCCGTAGGTCGACGGGATGCTGTTGCTGAAGTAGAAGCCGAACATGCCGCCCACCGCGTCGCCGCAGAAGGGAATGTCGTTCTCCTGCGCCGCCTCGGTCAGGCCCTGCACCAGGCGTGCGCTGGCCGCGCCCAGCTTCTCGTAGAAGCCCGGCTCCTGGATCAGCTTCAGGGTCGTCATGCCGGCCGCCACCGCCACCGGGTTGCCCGACAGGGTGCCGGCCTGGTACACCGGGCCGAGCGGCGCCATCTTCTGCATCAGCTCCGCATGGCCCCCGAAAGCCGCCACCGGCAGGCCGCCGCCGATCACCTTGCCCAGCGCGGTCAGGTCCGGCCTGATGCCGTACATCTCCTGGGCGCCGCCCAGGCCCACACGGAAGCCGCACATCACTTCGTCGAATATCAGGACCGTGCCGTGCTCGGTGCACAGCTCGCGCATGCGCTGCAGGAATTCCGGCGTGGCGCGGATCAGGTTCATGTTGCCGGCCACCGGCTCCACGATCACGCAGGCGATGGTGTCGCCCATCGAGGCAAAGGCGTCTTCCAGCTGGGGAATGTTGTTGTAGTCGAGGACCAGGGTGTGCTTCACGAAGTCTTCCGGCACGCCGGCCGAGGTCGGGTTGCCGAAGGTGAGCAGGCCGGAACCGGCCTTCACCAGCAGCGAATCGGCGTGGCCGTGGTAGCAGCCTTCGAACTTGACGATCTTGTCGCGTCCGGTGGCGCCGCGCGCCAGGCGCAGCGCGCTCATGGTCGCCTCGGTGCCCGACGAGACCAGGCGCACCTGCTCGATCGACGGGACCAGGCGGCAGATCTCTTCGGCGATCTCGATCTCGCCCTCGGTCGGGGCGCCGAAGGACAGGCCCCGGCTGGCGGCTTCCTGCACCGCCTTGATCACCTGCGGGTGCGCGTGGCCGACGATGGCCGGGCCCCAGGAACCGATGTAGTCGATGTAGCGCTTGCCGTCGGCATCCCAGAAATACGGGCCTTCGGCGCGGGTGATGAAGCGCGGCGTGCCGCCCACCGAGCGGAAGGCGCGCACCGGCGAGTTCACGCCGCCCGGCGTGGTTTGCTGGGCGCGGGCGAACAGTTGGTCGTTCTTTGACATGGAAGGCTGGGTGTCAGTCATGGTAGCGAAGGGGACTTGTTCAGCCCCGGTAGAATTTGTTGGGAATGAACTTGCCCATGCCGAAGCGCTGGGCGTGTTCGAGCGCGCCGGTGGTGTACTCCTGGGCGGCGAACAGCGCCTGCGGCGCTTCCATGCCGCAGGCCATCAGGGCGGTGAAGGCCGCCGAATAGGTATTGCCGGCGCCCACGAAAGGCCCCGGCAGGTGCTGGTACTCGACCTTGGCGACCACGCCGTCGGCGTCGAACAGGGTGTTGGAGCAGGTGCCGTCCTTGTCGCGGGTGCCGGTGACGAGCACGTACTGGCAGCCGGCATTGGTCAGTTCGGCGACGTCCGCCAGCAGGGCGTCCGCGCTCTCTTCGCCCTCGTCGGGCACGTCGCGCCAGGTCTCGGCCATGCGGCCCAGTTCCGACTGCGACAGCATCAGGACGGTGGTCTGCGGCGCCAGGATCGAGCGGATCGCGGACAGCATCTCCTCGTCGGCCAGGCCCGAGTCGGGCAGGGCGGACAGGAAGGGGTCGAGGATCAGGGGCGCGTCCGGATAGTCGGACACGATCTCGGCGATCGCCGCCAGCTGCAGCACGGTGGCCACGGCGCCGACCTTGAAGGCGGCTACCGGCATGTCCTCGAGCAGGACGCGGGCCTGGTCGGCCATCCAGTCGCTGTCGACTTCGTGCAGGTTTTCCACCTTGGCGCTGTCGGCGACCAGCAGCCCGGCGACCACCGACAAGCCGTGGCATCCGTGCGCGGCGAAGGCGGCCAGGTCGGCCTGCACGCCGAGCGCGCCGACCGGGTCGGACACGCCAAATGTCAGGATCAGGGGTAAGGTTTGGTTTTGCACGACGCCTGGATTAATATACGCGACTCTCCATTTTACTTTACCGAGGAAGCATATTGTGAGTAACGATTCGACGGCCCCCTTCCAGACCTGGATGTGCCTGATCTGCGGCTGGGTCTATGACGAGGCCGCCGGCGCCCCGGACGACGGCATCGCACCGGGCACCCGCTGGGCCGATGTGCCGATGAACTGGACCTGCCCGGAATGCGGCGCCCGCAAGGACGATTTCGAGATGACCGCTATTTAAGATTGTGTCAAAAACATGTGTGTTTGCAGGAAGTTACGTAAAAGTTGACTTGTTGCAACACATCACGCACAAGGCGAAAACCCTGTGCTATCGTGGCGCTTCATGCTGAAGTGAAACGAAAATGACGACATCGCCGCACCCAACCGGCCTGACCATCATGGTGATCGACGACAGCAGCACGATCCGCCGCTCCGCTGAAATCTTCCTGACCCAGGCCGGCTACCAGGTGGTGCTGGCCGATGACGGCTTCGATGCGCTGGCCAAGATCAACGACCATCACCCTGCGCTGGTGTTCTGCGACATCCTGATGCCGCGCCTCGATGGCTACCAGACCTGCGCCCTGATCAAGAAGAGCGCGCGTTTCCATGCCACCCCGGTGCTGATGCTGTCGTCCAAGGACGGCCTGTTCGACCGTGCGCGCGGCGCCATGGTGGGCGCCAGCGCCTACCTCACCAAACCATTTTCCAAGGACAGCCTGCTGGCCGCGGTGCGCGAGCACGCGGCGGCGAAGGCTTGACCGATTACCGACCCCGGAGCCCAAGGTGGCCATTCAACACATCCTGATCGTCGACGATTCCCCGACCGAACGCTTCTACCTGACCGACATCCTGGCGCGCGCCGGCTATGCCGTGAGCACCGCCGTCAACGGCGAAGAGGCGATCGACAAGATCCGCGCCGAGCGCCCGCAACTGATTCTGATGGACGTGGTCATGCCCGGCGCGAACGGTTTCCAGGTGACGCGCTCGATCGCGCGCGACCCGGAGCTGAGCACGATCCCGGTCATCATCTGCAGCAGCAAGAACCAGGAAACCGACCGCATCTGGGGCATGCGCCAGGGCGCCAAGGACTACCTGATCAAGCCGGTCGATCCGGCGCTGCTGCTGGCCAGCATCGCCTCGCTCGACGCCAGTCCGGCGGCCGCCGCAGCATGAGCGGGGGCGAGGCCAGGCTCGACCCTGCGGCACGCCGCACCCGCCTGCGCGAATACCAGGAGCAGCTCCTCGAGCGCATGCAGGCGGCCAAGGGCGGCGGCGGCGCGCCGATCCAGCAGCTCGGCATGCAGGTGGGCGGAACCCGCTACCTGCTCGACCTGCTGGAAGCCGGTGAAATCGTGTCGCCGGTGCCGCTGGCGCGCGTGCCCCTGACCCAGCCCTGGTACCTGGGCCTGGCCAACGTGCGCGGTACCCTGGTCGGCGTCATCGACCTGGCGCGCTACCTCGGCGAGGAAGGGCAGCCGGCCTCGGGGCCGTCCGCCCGTCTCGTCACCTTCGCCCCCACGCTCGGCTTCAACTGCGCGCTGCTGGCCGACCGCGTGTACGGCCTGCGCCAGGCGGCCGGCATGCAACGCGAGGGCGAGGTCCTGCGCGACGCCGACGACCAGCTGTGGACGCCGCTCTCGCTGGCGGCCCTGGTGCGGGAAGAGCGTTTCCTGCACGTGGCGCAGCAGCCGGACGGACGCAGCTAACCAATACAACAAAAGCAGGACCAGGAGCCGGTATGGGATTCGCCTCGAAACTCAGCATGAACGTATTCTCGAAGGACAGCGCGGACGACGATACCGTGCTGGCCTCGCCCGACACCCAGTTCGGCCCCGGCGTGCTGGCGCCGCCTTCCCATGACGGCGCCGCGCATGGCTCGGCCGACGCCGCCGCGCGCCGCCTCGGCGGCACCCGCCTGCGCAAATCCCAGCCGGGCGCGATTGATGCCGCCGGCGACGGCGACGAGCTGCGCCTGCCGCTGATCGGCCACCTGTCGCTGTCGCGCCAGCTGCGCCTGGTGCTGGCCGCCTTCGTGGCCGGCATCCTGCTGACCGTGCTGTCGATGTGGCAGAACGCCGCGCGCACCGACGTGGTCTCGAACCAGGGCCAGATCGCCTCGGACGCCCTGATGCATGCCCAGCGCGTGGCCAAGGCCGCACCGAACGCCCTGCGCGGCGAGATGGGCGCCTTCAACGAACTCGACGACAGCCGCGCCGAAGTCGGCCGCCTGCTGCAGCTGCTGGCGCGCGGCGGCCAGGCCGACGGCAAGGCCATCCCCGCGTCCTCGGGCGAGCTGCAATCGCTGCTGGCCAAGGCGCGCTCGGCCTGGGTCGCCTCGAACGCGGCCGCCACCACCATCGTCGGCAACAAGCGCCACCTGGTCGGCTTCGGCGCCAGCGTCGACAAGTTCGAGCCGCTCGCCAAGGAGCTGCAATCGATCGCCGACAAGCAGCCCGGCAACGCTTCCCTTGGGCGCCTGGCCGCGCTGGCCGAGCGCCTGTCGGTGTCGACCCATGCCTTCCTGGCGCCGGGCGCGGCCCACCGCGAGGCCGCCCGCGCCATCGTGCGCGACGGCGCCGAACTGGGCGCGCTGCTCGACAGCCTGGCCGACGGCAACGGCGCCGGCATCGATCCCGTCCTGCGCGAGCGCATCGTCGATGCGCGCACCGCCTACAAGGGCTGGCAGGAAGGCCTGGCGCCGCTGTCCACCAACGGGCACAAGTTCAACGCCTCCCACGCCGCCGAACAGGTCATCGCGCGCGACAACGAAGGCCTGCGCTCGACCCTGGCGCGGGCGCAGCTCCAGTACCGCAGCGCGCTGGACACCAGGAGCGGCTGGTTCTGGCTGCTGGTCGGCGCCTCGATCTTCACCCTGGCCATGGGCGGCAGCATCAGCCGCGTGATGCTGCTGGACTCGCGCAATCGCGCGCGCGGCGCCGAAGCGCGCCGCCGCGAGGCCGAGGCGATGCGCCAGCTGGCCCAGGCCAAGGAAGAGGAAGCCAAGGCCACCAACGACCAGAACCAGGCGGCGATCCTGCGCCTGATGAACGAACTGCAGGAAGTGGCGGACGGCGACCTGACCGTGCACGCCACCGTCTCGGAAGACATCACCGGCGCGATCGCCGACTCGGTCAACTACACGGTCGAGGAACTGCGCGAACTCGTCTTGCGGGTCATCAGGACCGCCGAGCAGGTGACGCGCGCGGCCGGCGGCGCCCAGGCGGTGTCGACCGAGCTGCTGGGCGCGGCCGACGCGCAGTCGCACGAGATCCAGGAAGCATCGAGCACGGTGCTGCGCATGGCCACCGAGATTTCCGAGGTGTCGCGTTCGGCCACCGAATCGGCCGACGTGGCGCGCCAGTCGGTGGCGGCGGCGGAGCAGGGAGCGCGCGCCGTGCAGAACGCGATCCTGGGCATGAACGAGATCCGCGAGCAGATCCAGGAAACCTCGAAGCGCATCAAGCGCCTGGGCGAATCCTCGCAGGAGATCGGCGAGATCACCGACCTGATCTCGGACATCACCGAACAGACCAACGTGCTGGCGCTGAACGCGGCGATCCAGGCCGCGTCGGCGGGCGAGGCCGGACGCGGCTTCTCGGTGGTGGCGGAAGAGGTGCAGCGCCTGGCGGAGCGCTCGGCCGAGGCGGCCAAGGGCATCGGCGCGCTGGTGCGCACCATCCAGGCCGACACCCACGACGCCGTGGCGGCGATGGAAAAGTCGACCCAGGGCGTGGTCGAGGGCGCGCGCCTGTCCGATGCGGCCGGTGCGGCGCTGATCGACATCTCGCGCGTGTCGAACCGCCTGGCGGAGCTGATCCAGGAGATTTCCGGCGCGGCTGAACGGCAGGCGACGTCCGCCAACGGTGTGGCCCATAATATGCAGCATATCCTCTCGGTGACCGAGCAGACCCAGGGCGGCACGCGCCAGACGGCGCAGTCGATCCGCGAACTGGCGCTGCTGGCCCAGGAACTGAAGGATTCCGTGTCGCGCTTCCGCGTGGCGGCATAACCAGCATCATCACCTGTAACCGAGCCCATGACGAACCCATCCTCCCAACGCATGCCAGCCTTCGATACCGGTCCCCTGTCCTGGGTGATCGGCGAGATCAGGGATGCATTGGGACGCTCGGGCACGGCCCTGCGCGATGCGGCCGGGCGCAGCCCTGAGGCGCAGCCGACCCTGCTGCTGCACGCGAAGACCCACCTGCACCAGGCCGACGGCGCCCTGCAGCTGGTGGACGTGGAGGGCGCCGCGGTGCTGGGTGGCGCGGCCGAACAACTGATCGACGCCTTCAAGGACGGACGGGTCGCGTGCACGCTTGACGCGGTCAAGACCGTGCAGGACGCCTACCAGGCCCTGGTCGAATACCTCGACGAGCTGCTGGCCGGCAGCCGGCAGCAGCCGGCGCGCCTGTTCCCCTATTACCGCGACCTGCAGGAGCAGCTGGGCGTGGAACGCATCCACCCGTCCGACCTGCTGCCGGCCGACCTCGGCAAGGGTGTCGAACTGGATACGCCCCCATCCGGCGACAAACCGGACGTCGCGGCCTGCCGCGCGCGTTTCGAAAAAGCGCTGCTGCCCTACCTGAAGAGCGGGGACGCACAGCACGCGGCCGGCATGCGCGACGCGCTGGCGCCCATCGCGGCCAGTCAGGAAGAGCCGCGCGCGCGCCTGTTCTGGCAGGCGCTGCATGCCTTTGCCGGCGTGGTGGCGGACGGCCAGATCGACAGCGATCTGTATGTGAAGCAGCTGCTCGGCCAGGTCAACCTGCAGCTGCGCCGCCTGTCGCAGGGGCAGGGCGGCACGCCGGACGCGATGCTGCGCGACGCGCTGTTCTTCGTCGCGGCAGCCGCCCAGCCGAACCCGGAGGCCCAGCGCCTGCGCCAGGCCTGCGGCCTGGACGGCCTGGTGCCGCACGACTACGCCGCGCGCCATTACGGGCGCATCGACCAGGCCACCTTGCAGGAAGCGCGCGAGGCGCTGGCCCGCACCAAGTCGGACTGGGACCGCATCGCCACCGAGGGCGACCTCGAGGTCGAGGAAGATTTCAACGAGCAGCTCTCGCGCCTGGCCGGCGCCAGCGAAAAGCTGGGCGCCCCGGCCCTGGCCCAGCTGATGCGCGAACTCGGCCGCGCCGCGACGGACGCCATGCAGGCCGGCCGCAGCGACGAGGTCAAGCTCGAGATGGCCACCGCCATGCTGTTCGTCGAGAACGGCCTGGACCAGCTGCGCCAGCTGCCCGAGGACTTTGCCGAGAATGCCGAAGCGGTCGGTGCACGCCTGCTGGCGCTGGCCGCCGGCGAGACTCCGCCGGATGCGCCGCAGTGGCAGGGAGAACTGGCGCGCCAGATCCAGCAGGGCCAGACCGTGGCGGTGCTGGCCGGCGAGATCAAGGCCGGCCTGCGCCAGGTCGAGAAGCTGCTCGACGATTACTACGACAACCCGGCCAGGCGCGAGGTGCTGGCCCAGGCCGAGCCGGTGCTGCACCAGCTGCAGGGCGCCCTGGCCATCCTCGACCAGGAACAGGCCGTGCAGGCCGTGCGCCACGTCGCCGGCGAGGTGCGGACCCTGGAGGCCAGCGCCGGCGAGCTGAGCACGCAGTCCGCCGTGCTGCACAACATCGCCCAGAACATCGGCGCGCTCGGCTTCTTCACCGACCTGCTGGCGCAGGACAGCGAGGCGGCCAGGGGACGCTTCACCTTCGACCTCGAGAAACGCCTGCTGCGCGAGCTGCCCTTCGAATTCGTCGAGGCGGCGCCGGAACCCGCCCCGGCCCAGGAGGCCGCGACGCAGGAAGCACGGCAGCAGGAAGCCACCATCGAGTCCGAACTGCTCGAAATCTTCATCCTGGAGGCCCAGGAAGTGCTGGGCTTCGTGCTGGAAGCGCTGCCCCAGGCCGAGAGCAATCCGGGCAGTCAGGAGACCTTGACCCTGCTGCGCCGGGGCTTCCACACGCTCAAGGGCAGCAGCCGCATGGTGAGCCTGGACAGCTTTGCCGAAGGCGCCGCCGCGGTCGAGCGCGTCATGAACCTGTGGCTGGCCGAGGCGCGTAGCGCCACCCCCGAGCTGCTGGGCCTGCTGCGCCAGGCGCATGCGGAACTGTCCGCCTGGGTGGCCGAACTGGCCGCCGGCGGTGCATCGCAGCGCGACAGCGCGGCGCTGGTCGCGGCCGCAGCGCGGGTGCTGGAGGGCGGCGCGCCCGAGGAGCTCCCGGTGCCGGTGCTCGAGGATATCCTCGAGCCCGACCCCGAGCCCCTGGCGGTCACCAAACGCATCGGCGGCCTGGACATCCCGCTCGGCCTGTACACGATCTACCTCGACGAGGCCGAGACCCTGGTGCAGCTGCTGGCGCAGGACTTCGAGGACTGGCGCGCGGAACCGGAACGGCGCGCTTCGCCGGAGGCCCTGAAGGCGGCGCACACCCTGGCCGGCACCTCGTCCACGGTCGGCTACACCGCGCTGCGCGACGTCGCCCATGCGCTCGAGCTGGTGCTGGAAAAGCTGGCGGTGCCGGGCCCGGTGCTCGACGACGACGGCCGTGAACTGCTGGAGTCGACCCTGTCGCGCGTGCGCACGATGCTGCAGGTGTTCGCCCTCGGCGAACTGCCCCCGGCCCAGCCGGAGCTGATCGCCCAGCTCGACACGCTGCTGGCGCGCCTGGCCAGCCAGCAGGCGGCAAGCGTGTATGGCGAAGTCGATCCGGAGCTGGCGGTGACGCTCGACGCCTTGTTCGCCTCCGCCTACGGCGAGATCCTGGCCGCGCCGCCTCCGCTCGAGCAGCTAGCTGCGCCGCGCGAAGAACAGGAGCAGGAGCGCGTGGCCGACGAGATCGACGACCTGTTCGACAGCTTCCTCGACGACCCGTTTGCCGCCCCGGCCCTCGACCAGGCCGCGCCGGCGCAGCCGGCGCCGGCTTTTGTCGCGGTCACGCCGGACGAGGCGGTGCTCGATGCGGCGCCGGAAAGCGTGGCGGCGGTGCCGGACATGGTCCCCGAACCGGTGCCGGAACCCGCGCCGGCGCCGGTGCCTGCGCCTGCCGCGGCCGACAGCGTGCTGGCCACCAGCCCGGCCTTCACCGACGAACTCGACCCCGACCTGCTGCCGGTGTTCCTGGAAGAGGGCGCCGACCTGTTCCCGCAGATCGGCAACGGCCTGCGCCAGTGGCAGCAGAACCCGCAGGACCATGCCATCGCCCAGGGCTTGCTGCGCGCGTTGCACACGGTGAAGGGCAGCGCCCGCATCGCCGGCGCGATGCGCCTCGGCCAGCACACCCACGAGCTGGAAACCCAGATCGAGAACATGGTGCACGCCGGGACCACCACGCCGGCGGCGTTCGACGAACTGCTGGCGAACTATGACGGGGCCCTGCTGCTGTTCGAACAGCTGCAGCAGCCCGCGGCGATGGCGGCGCCTGCAAGCGTGCCGGCGCCCGCCGAGCAGCCGGGCAGCCGCGCCCCGCTGGTGCGGGTGCGCGCCGACATCCTCGACCGCGTCGTCAACCAGGCCGGCGAGGTGTCGATCTCGCGTTCGCGCCTGGAAAACCAGGTCGGCGTGCTCAAGGGCGCCTTGTCCGACTTCTCGGACAACCTCGACCGCCTGCGCCGCCAGATGCGCGAGATCGAGATGCAGGCCGAGTCGCAGATCGCGTCCACCCTGTCGATCGCCGGCGAGGAGAAATTCGACCCGCTCGAGTTCGACCGCTTCACGCGCCTGCAGGAATTGACGCGCATGATGGCCGAGAGTGTGAACGACGTCGAAGCCTTCCACGAAAGCCTGTCGCGCACGGTGGACAGCGCGGTCGAAGACCTGGCGGCGCAATCGCGCATGACGCGCGACCTGCAGCGCGACCTGATGCGGGTGCGCATGGTGCCGTTTGCGAACCTGGCCGAGCGCCTGTTCCGGATCGCGCGCCAGACCGCGAAGGAACTCGAGAAACGCGTCAACCTCGACATCCGCGGCGGCTCGGTGGAAATCGACCGCAGCGTGCTGGAACAGATGGCCGCGCCCTTCGAACACCTGCTGCGCAATGCGATCGTGCACGGCATCGAAGCGCGCGCAGCACGCGCGGATGCCGGCAAGCCCGAGACCGGCGAGGTGCTGGTGCAGGTGAGCCAGCACGGCAACGAAGTGGCGATCGTCTTCAGCGACGACGGCGCCGGGCTGGACCTGGAGCGCATCCGCGCCAAGGCGCGCGACCTGGGCCTGCTGGGGCCTGGCCAGGTCGTGAACGACCAGGAAGCGGCCGAACTGATTTTCGAGCCGGGCTTCTCGACCGCCGACACGCTCACCGAGCTGGCCGGGCGCGGCGTCGGCATGGACGTGGTGCGCTCCGAGGCGCAGGCGCTGGGCGGCCGGGTGCTGGTTTCGACCGAGCCGGGCAAGGGTACGCGCTTCGCCATCCACCTGCCCCTGACGCTGGCGGTGGCGCAAGTGGTGCTGGTCGCGAGCGGCGGGCGCACCCATGCCCTGCCGGCGACCCTGGTCGAGCAGGTGCTGCAGGTGCGCGACAGCGAACTGGGCGCGGCGCAGGCTGCCGGCGCGATCGCCGTGGCCGGCCAGCCGCACGCGCTGCACTCGCTCGCCGTGCTGCTGGGCGAAGGCAAGGGCGGCGCGCTGCAGCGCCTGAACCCGGTGCTGGTCGTGCACGGCGCCGGCGGACGCATCGCGCTGCGCGTGGACGAGGTGCTGGGCAACCGCGAAGTGGTGGTCAAGAACATCGGCCCGCAGCTCTCCAGGGTGCCGGGCATCGCCGGCGCCACGGTGCTGGGCACGGGCGAGATCGTGCTGATCCTGGATCCGGTGGCGCTGGCCCAGCGTCCCGCGGCGCAGGCAGCGGACATCGTCGAGGAGGCGCAGCCGGAGCAGAAGCCGGCCATCATGGTGGTGGACGACTCGATCACCGTGCGCCGCGTGACCCAGCGCCTGCTGGAGCGCGAAGGCTACCGGGTGATGCTGGCCAAGGACGGCGTCGACGCCCTCGAGCAGATCGAGGAGTCGCGGCCGGATTTGATGCTGGTGGATATCGAGATGCCGCGCATGGATGGCTTCGACCTGACGCGCGAGCTGCGCAGCAGGGAAGCGACCAGGGGGATTCCGATCATCATGATCACCTCGCGCACGGCGGACAAGCACCGCAATGTGGCGCTGGGCTTGGGTGTGAATGCCTATTTCGGGAAGCCGTATCAGGAGCCGGTGTTGTTGGCGGCGATCGAGAGTTTGCTGAACCGAGAAAAATCGTAGGGTGGGCGGGGGAAAAGAGTCCAGTGGACTCTTTTCCCGCCCACGCGGCAACGATCGCCGGTTCCGACGCGGCGTATCCAATGTCAACAATCACCGCGTGGGCGGAATCCGCCCACCCTACAAACCATCAGTCACCGGCCTTCTTGATCACCGCAAAGCGTTCCAGGGTCCGCTTCCTTGCCGTGTCATGGTCGACGACCGGCAAGGGATAATCCCGCCCCAGCACGACGCCGCGCTCCGCCAGCACGTCCGCATCGACCAGCCATGGCGCATGGATCTCCTTCGCGCTTAAACCTTCCAGCGCCGGCACCCACTCCCGAATGAACTCCCCGTGCGCATCGAAACGCTGCGACTGCGCCACCGGATTGAAGATCCGGAACCACGGCTGCGCGTCGCAGCCGGTCGACGCCGCCCACTGCCAGCCGCCGTTGTTCGAGGCCAGCTCGTAATCGTTCAGCTTGAGCGCGAAATAGCGTTCCCCGCGCCGCCAGTCGATCCCGAGGTCCTTGGTGAGGAAGCTCGCGGTCACCATGCGCAGCCGGTTGTGCATGAAGCCCGTGCGGTTCAGCTGCGCCATCGCCGCGTCCACCAGCGGATAGCCGGTGCGTCCTTCGCACCAGGCCGCGAACAGCGCATCGGCCTCCTCTCCGGTTTCCCAGGCCAGCGCATCGAAGGCCGGCTTGAACGACCGGGTGACGAGCTGAGGGTTGCGCGCCAGGATCATCGAGTAAAAATCGCGCCAGATGAGTTCCGACAGCCACACCGAGGCGCCGGCGCCGCCCGCGCCGTTCTCGATCATCTGGCGCGCCGTGCGCACCAGGTGGCGGATCGAGGTGGTGCCGAAGCGCAGGTGGGTGGACAGGCGCGAGGTGCCGTCCTCCGAGGGGAAATCGCGCGCCCGGCCGTAATCGGCAATGTGCGCGATGAAGCCTTCGAACAGTTCCTCGGCGCCCTCCATGCCGGCCGGCAGCGGCGGCTCGCCCGCTTCGAAGCCGATCTCGGCCAGCGAGGGCAGGGGCGGCGCGTCGGGCGGCGGGGGCGCGAAGGCCTGCGCATACGGGTCGACCGGATACGCGGCCAGCGCCTCGGGCATGTTGGCCAGGCGCTTGAGCCAGGCGTTTTTGTAGGGAGTGAACACCGAGAACGGTCCCTTGGCCAAGGTCAGCACCTCGTCCTGTTCGAAGACGACCTGGTCCTTGAAGCTCAGAAATTTCCTACCATCGGCGGCCAGGCGGGCTTTCATCCGTGCGTCGCGATCCACCGCGTCGGGTTCATAATCGGCACATACGAACACCGCGTCGACACCCAATTCGGTGGCGAGCGCCGGGACCACTTCAAGAGGGCGGCCCTGCCGCACAATCAAATAAGCGCCGAGCCGACGCAGCTCGGCCTCGAGGCTGGCCAGGCTGGCGTGGATGAACCGCACACGGCGGTCATCGCGCGGCAGCGGGTCGAGAATGTCGCTGTCATACACGAAAACGCAGTACACACAATTAGACGAGGTCAAGGCCTGGTGAAGGGCTGCATGGTCGAATGCCCGCAAGTCACGCCGGAACCAGACCAGGGAGTTGCTCATATTCATCATCGTGTGCAGGGTCAAGATGGCGGCCGATTTTACTGGGTAGGATTCGTCCTAACAGAACTGCGTTTGCAGCTGGGCGGGACAGATCCGGGTCGGTCTGGCGGGCTTCTCTGAGTATGCACAGAGGGTCTATCGGGGCGCTTCCATCGGCCTAGGGGCGATTCGGTGTAAACTATCGAAAAGCGTAACGTTGTTTTGTGGACACTTCGCGGTCAAACCTGAGTGGGCCCATGTGAGAGTAAGCGTATGAAAAAAAGCAAAGTTGGCAGCACTCACCCGATGCCCGGCATGCCACCGGAACAGAGTGAAACGCTCGGTAAGATCAGCCCGGCTTCTTCAGGGCTGAACCTCGCCAACCATTTCTTGATCGCAATGCCCTCGATCCAGGATCCGATCTTCGGCGGCACCGTCGTCTATATTTGCGAGCACAACGAGAAGGGCGTGCTTGGCGTGGTCATCAACAAGCCGACCGACATGACGATGGAAGTGCTGTTCGACCGCGTCGACCTGAAGCTCGCCCCGGGCTTGCGCTCCTCGGTGGTGGACCAGCCGATCATGTTCGGCGGCCCGGTGCAGGACGATCGCGGCTTCGTGCTGCATTCGCCGGGCGGACGCTTCTCGTCCTCGCTCTCCGTCACCGACGACGTCGCCTTCACCACCTCGATCGACGTGCTGGAAGCCGTCGCCAGCGGTTCCGGCCCGGCCCGCATGCTGGTCTCGATCGGCTATGCCGGCTGGAGCCCCGGACAGCTCGAGGAAGAACTCTCGCGCAACGGCTGGCTCACCGTGGGCGCCGACGCCAAGGTCCTGTTCGACCTGCCGATCGAGGAACGTTACACTGCCGCCATCAAACTGCTGGGAATCGATCCGCTGATGCTCGCGACCGAAGCCGGCCATGCTTGAAGAGCTTCGTTTGTTCGAGATGGCCCGTGGTTGATATCGTTTTTGGTTTTGACTTCGGTGTCAAACGCATTGGCATTGCCATGGGCAACACCCTCACCGGGCAAGCCCAGCCCTTGACCGTCATCAAAGCGGTCGACAACGCCACCCGTTTCCAGGTCATTGGCGAGCTCATCAACGAATGGAAGCCGGCCCGCCTCGTGGTCGGCGAGCCGCGCCATCCCGACGGCGCCGAGCACGACATGACCCTGCGCAGCCGGCGCTTCGCCAACCAGCTCCACGGCCGCTTCAACCTGCCCGTCGAACTCGTCGACGAGCGCTATTCGTCCGCTGTCATTCCGCAACGGCGCGGCGAGATTATCGACGCCAAGGCGGCCGCCATCATTTTGCAACAATACTTTGACGCTCATGCCAACATCTAATCAAGACTACGATGCGGAAGCGCTGTACCGCGAGCTGCTGGGCCAGGTCCGCGCCGGCCTGGAAGGCGTGTCCAACGCCGCCATCGTCGGGATCCACTCCGGCGGCGCCTGGCTGGCCGAGCGCCTCGCGCGCGACCTCGACCTGACCGGCCGCTTCGGTACCATCGACGTCTCGTTCTACCGCGACGACTACGCCAAGAAGGGCCTGCACCCGGACGTGAAGCCGACCCACATCCGCTTCCCGGTCGACGGCGCGACGGTGGTGCTGGTGGACGACGTGCTGCAGACCGGCCGCACCGTGCGCGCCGCGATCAACGTGCTGTTCGACTACGGTCGTCCGGCCTGCATCCGCCTGGCGGCCCTGGCCGACCGCGGCGGGCGCGAGCTGCCGGTGGCGCCCGACTACGTCGGCACCCGCGCCGAGCTGGCGCCGCAGCAGTCGCTGTGCCTGCAACGCGACGACGCCGGCCAACTTTCGCTGACCATTGAAGAAGACAATGTCCAAGATCTTTCTTAACCCGCAACTGAACAAGAACGGGGAGCTGCAGCACCTGCTCACCATCGAAGGACTGCCCAAGTCGGTCATCAACCACATTCTCGACACCGCCTCGAGCTTCGTGGGCATTTCCGACCGCGAGGTCAAGAAGGTGCCGCTGATGCGCGGCAAGAGCGTGTTCAACCTGTTCTTCGAAAACAGCACGCGCACCCGCACCACCTTCGAGATCGCCGCCAAGCGCCTGTCGGCCGACGTCATCAACCTGAACATCCAGGCCTCGTCGGCCAGCAAGGGCGAGTCGCTGCTCGACACCATCGACAACCTGTCGGCCATGCACGCCGACATGTTCGTGGTGCGCCACGCGCAGTCCGGCGCGCCCTACCTGATCGCCAAGCACCTGGTCGAGACCGGGCAGTCGCACGTGCACGTCGTGAACGCCGGCGACGGCCGCCACGCGCACCCGACCCAGGGCCTGCTCGACATGTATACGATCCGCCACTACAAGAAGGACTTCACCAACCTGCGGGTGGCGATCGTCGGCGACATCCTGCACAGCCGCGTGGCACGCTCGGACATCCATGCGCTGACCACCCTGGGCGTGCCGGAAGTGCGCGCCATCGGCCCGCACACGCTGCTGCCGGGCGGCCTCGCCGAAATGGGCGTTCGTACTTTCACGAACATGGACGAGGGCCTGAAGGACGTCGACGTCATCATCATGCTGCGCCTGCAGAACGAACGCATGAGCGGCGCGCTGCTGCCTTCGGCGCAGGAGTACTTCAAGAGCTACGGCCTGACCCCGGAGCGCCTGGCGCTGGCCAAGCCGGATGCGATCGTGATGCACCCGGGCCCGATGAACCGCGGCGTCGAGATCGACTCGGCGGTGGCCGACGGCAGCCAGGCGGTGATCCTGCCGCAGGTGACCTTCGGTATTGCGGTACGCATGGCAGTGATGAGCATTTTGGCGGGAACCCACGGATGAACTACCACATCAAGAACGGCCGGGTGATCGACCCGGCGAACGGCGTCGACGCCGTACAGGATCTTTTTATTGCCGACGGCAAGATCGCCGCCCTCGGCAATGCCCCTGACGGCTTCAGCGCCGACCAGACGTTTGATGCGACCGGCCTGGTGGTCGCCCCCGGCCTGGTCGACCTGTCCGCGCGCCTGCGCGAGCCGGGCTACGAATACAAGGCGACGCTGGAATCCGAAATGCAGGCGGCGATGCAGGGCGGCGTGACCACCCTGGTCTGCCCGCCGGACACCGACCCGGTGCTGGACGAGCCGGGCCTGGTGGAGATGCTCAAGCACCGCGCGCGCATCCTCGATCAGGCCAATGTGCACCCGCTGGGCGCGCTCACCATGGGCCTGAAGGGCCAGGCGCTCACCGAAATGGCCGAGCTGACCGAAGCCGGCTGCATCGGCTTCTCGCAGGCCGAGGTGCCGGTGCTGGACACCACCGTGCTGCTGCGCGCCATGCAGTATGCCAAGACCTTCGGCTACACCGTGTGGCTGCGCCCGCAGGACGCCCACATCGGGCGCGGCGGCGTGGCCCACAGCGGCCCGCTGGCCTCGCGCCTGGGGCTGTCGGGCGTGCCGGTCATGTCGGAAACCATCGCCCTGCACACCATCTTCGAGCTGATGCGCGCCACCGGCGCCCGCGTGCACCTGTGCCGCATGTCCTCCGCCGCCGGTTTGGCGCTGGTCGCCGGCGCCAAGAAGGAAGGCTTGAACGTCACCTGCGACGTCGGCGTGCACCACCTGCACATGACCGACGCCGACATCGGCTTCTTCGACCCGAATGCGCGCTTCAACCCGCCGCTGCGCAGCCAGCGCGACCGCGACGCGATCCGCGCCGCCCTGCTGGACGGCACCGTGGATGCGGTCTGCTCCGACCACACCCCGGTGGACGAGGACGAGAAGCTGCTGCCCTTCGCCGAAGCGACCCCGGGCGCGACCGGCCTGGAGCTGCTGCTGGCGCTCACCCTGAAATGGACCGAGGACCAGGACGGCAAGGAGGCGCTGGCGCAGGCGCTGGCCAAGGTCACCTCAAGCCCGGCGCGCATCGCCGGCCTGCCCGCCGGCACCCTGTCGGTGGGCGCGGCGGCCGACGTGGTGCTGTTCGACCCGGAGGCCCGCTGGAAGGTCGAGCGCAAGGCCCTGGCGAGCCAGGGCAAGCACACGCCTTTCCTCGGCTTCGAGCTGGCCGGGCAGGTGCGGGCGACGCTGGTGCGCGGCCGCGTGGCCTTCCAGCGTTGATGAGGTGAGCCCGCTCGCATCGTGAAGATCCGGCTTGCCCTGCGCCTGGCGCGCGTCGTGGTCCACCTGGTGGCGGGCCTGGCGACCTGCGCCCTGGTGTTTCCGCTGGTCTCGCTCGCCACGCGCGAGCGCCTCACGCGGCGCTGGTCGCGCAAGCTGCTCGGCCTGTGCCGCATCAAGATCGAGCAGATGCCGGGAGCGCCCGTGCTCGAGCACGCGCTGATCGTGGCCAACCACGTCTCCTGGCTCGACATCTTCGTCATCAACGCGCTGCATCCCTGCCGTTTCGTGGCCAAGGCCGAGATCCGCTCCTGGCCGGTGCTCGGCTGGCTGGCAGCCGCCGCCGGCACGGTCTTCATCGCGCGCGGCAACCGGCGCGAGCTGCGCCACATCTTCAAGGGCCTGGTCACCGTCTTGCAGGAGGGCCAGCGGGTCGCCTTCTTCCCCGAAGGGACGACGTCCAGGCAGGGCGAAGTGCTGCCTTTCCACGCCAACCTGTTCGAGGCCGCCATCGATGCGAAAGTGGCGGTGCAGCCCTATGCGCTGTCCTATGTGGATGCGAGCGGCGCCTATCACCATTCGGTCGACTACATCGGCGACACCACCTTCGTGGACAGCCTGTTCACGATCCTGGAAGGCAAGCCGGTGATCGCGCGGCTGCAGCCGCTGGCGCCGATCGATGCAACAGGGGCGCACCGTCGCGAGCTGGCCGAGGCCGCGCAGGAGGCGGTCGGCGCAGCATTGCGCCGTGATATGTAAAACGTATCACAGAGCAATAAATCATATATTGGACAACTCACAGCCGAGGCGGCACGCTGGTGCTTTGCAATTGATTGCACGACGAGCTGCTTGAGGAGACCAATATGCCGACTTACCGTTCCCGCACCACCACCCAGGGCCGCAACATGGCCGGCGCCCGTGCCCTGTGGCGCGCCACCGGCATGAAGGACGGCGACTTCGAGAAACCGATCATCGCGGTGGTCAACTCCTTCACCCAGTTCGTGCCCGGCCACGTGCACCTGAAGGACCTGGGCCAGCTGGTGGCGCGCGAGATCGAAGCCAGCGGCGGCGTGGCCAAGGAATTCAATACCATCGCGGTCGACGACGGCATCGCCATGGGCCACGGCGGCATGCTGTACTCGCTGCCCTCGCGCGACCTGATCGCCGACTCGGTCGAGTACATGGTCAACGCCCACTGCGCCGACGCCATGGTCTGCATCTCGAACTGCGACAAGATCACCCCGGGCATGCTGATGGCCGCGATGCGCCTGAACATCCCGGTGGTGTTCGTCTCGGGCGGCCCGATGGAAGCGGGCAAGGTGGTCAAGGTGGTCAACAATGACCGCAAGGTGATCAAGCTGGATCTGGTCGACGCCATGATCAAGGCTGGCGACAGCACGGTGTCCGATGCCGACGTTGCCGAGATCGAACGCTCGGCCTGCCCGACCTGCGGCTCCTGCTCGGGCATGTTCACCGCGAACTCGATGAACTGCCTCACCGAGGCCCTGGGCTTGTCGCTGCCGGGCAACGGCACCATCGTCGCGACCCATGCCGACCGCAAGGAACTGTTCCTGCGCGCCGGCCGCCTGATCGTGGAAGTCGCCAAGCGCCACTACGAGCAGGACGACTACTCGGTGCTGCCGCGCTCGATCGCCACCAAGGCCGCCTGGGAAAACGCGATGGCGCTGGACGTCTCCATGGGCGGCTCCACCAACACCGTGCTGCACCTGCTGGCGGCAGCGCACGAGGCGGGGGTGGACTTCACCATGGCCGACATCGACCGCATCTCGCGCAAGGTGCCCTGCCTGTGCAAGGTGGCGCCGATGACCGACAAGTACCACATCGAGGACGTGCACCGCGCCGGCGGCATCATCTCCATCCTGGGCGAACTGGCGCGCGCCGGCCTGCTCGACACCTCGCTGCCGACCGTGCACAGCCCGACCATGGGTGAGGCGATCGAGAAGTACGACATCAAGCGCAGCGACGATCCTGCCGTGCACCGGATGTTCCGCGCGGCGCCGGGCGGCGTGCCGACCCAGGTCGCGTTCTCGCAGGCCGAGCGCTACGAGGAAAACGACCTCGATCGCAGCACGGGCTGCATCCGCGACCGTGAACACGCCTATTCGCAGGACGGCGGCCTGGCGGTCCTGTACGGCAACATCGCCGAGAAGGGCTGCATCGTGAAGACGGCGGGCGTGGACGAGAGCATCCTCAAGTTCAGCGGCAAGGCGCGCGTGTTCGAAAGCCAGGACGCGGCGGTGGAAGGCATCCTCGGTGACACGGTGCACGCCGGCGACGTGGTCATCATCCGCTACGAAGGCCCGAAGGGCGGGCCGGGCATGCAGGAGATGCTGTACCCGACCTCGTACATCAAGTCCAAGGGCCTCGGCAAGGCCTGCGCGCTGTTCACCGACGGGCGCTTCTCGGGCGGCTCCTCGGGCCTGGTGATCGGCCATGCCTCGCCGGAAGCGGCGGAAGGTGGCGCGATCGGGCTGGTGGAAGAGGGCGACATCATCGACATCGACATCCCGGCGCGCACCATCAACCTGCGCGTGAGCTTCGAAGAGCTGGCGCACCGGCGCGGCAAGATGGAAGAGCGCGGCCGCGATGCGTGGAAGCCGGTGGCGCGCGAGCGCTACGTGTCGCAGGCGCTGCAGGCGTATGCGGCGCTCACCACCTCGGCGGACCGCGGCGCGGTGCGCGACCTGAGCCAGCTGCACCGTTAACGCAATTCGGGCCACAATCCCGTAGGGTGGGCAGGGCAGTTCAGGCCGGTGGCCTGAACTGCGCCCACGCGTTCAACCAACGATTGAACGGCCATCTCGTCTGCTTAACCGCTGGCTGAACGCGTGGGCGGGAGACCCGCCCACCCTACAAAAGCAGCATCATTTCTTTCCGCTGTGCTCCCGATACTCGGGACAATCCACCTGCAGCAGCGAGCGGTCGTCCAGACACACCGCCGTCAGCTTCCCGCCCCACACGCAGCCGCTGTCGAGTCCCACCAGGTTGGGCCGCAGCACCAATCCCAGCGCCGACCAGTGCCCGAACACCACGGTCACGTCGGCCGTCGCCCGCTGCGGCAGGTCGAACCAGGGCACCAGGCCGGAGCCTTCCGGTCCGCTCTCGCTTTCCTTGTGCAGGAAATCCATGCTCCCGTCCGGCGCGCACAGGCGCATGCGCGTGAGCGCGTTGACGATGCAGCGCAGGCGCGCCATCCCGGTCAGGCTGTCGTCCCACTGATTCGGCTCGTTCCCGTACATCTGGCCCAGGAAATCGATCCAGCCGTCGCCGCGCAGCACGGCTTCGACCTCGTGCGCCAGCGCCATCGTCTGCGCCGCGCTCCATTGCGGCGCGACGCCGGCGTGCACCAGCAGGTGCGCGTCGAGGAACATCGCCAGCGGGCGCTGGCGCAGCCACCCGATGAGTTCATCGCGGTCGGGGGCGGCCAGGATCTCGTCGAGCGTGTCGGAGCGGCTGCTGCGCTGCGCGCCGACCGCCACCGCGATCAGGTGCAGGTCATGGTTGCCGAGCAGCGCTTCGATGCGGCCGGGGTTCTCTTCGGACAGCGCCTTCATGCGGCGCAGTGCGGTCAGCGAATCCGGACCGCGGTTGATCAGGTCGCCCACGAACAGGATGCGCGGCTGCGTTTGTCCATGCTGGTGCGCGTCGTCGACGATGCGGTCGATCAGGAGTTGGGCTTCGTGGGCACAGCCCTGCAGGTCGCCGATGGCGTAGGTTCTCATGTTGTTCTTATCGAAGTGGTGGAGCAAAGTGCGGAACAGGACCGCTGAGGGGATACTAAATGATTTCGCCAGTGCCCGCATCGCGCCGCGAAACGCAGGCGAATACGGAACACGTGCGCGCAATCGAACTGGCGCGAATTTGATGCAATCGAACGACGCCGTGCACAATCGCATTCGGCTCCGGAGCGCCTCATCTATTCCGGTACAATGGGCCACCATTCCCACGATAAGAGTGCGGTGTTTTTTTCCGCAGGGTCGACGCGGAAACGACTTACAGTGTGCACCGAAAGAATAATAAAATGTTCTCCTTTTTCGTCGGTTTCGTATCCTGTGCACTGCTCACCCTGCTGGTGATTAAGTATGCGAAACGCAATGGCTTTGCGCTCGATACCGATTATGGCGGCGTGCAGAAGTTCCACGCGCATCTGGTTGCGCGCATCGGCGGAGTGCCGATCTTTCTCGCCGTCTTATTCACCGCCGCGATGTCGACGATGCGCGAACCGGCGCTCGGGGCATGGATCGCGCCGCTGCTCGGATGCGCCTTCATTGCCATGGCCGGCGGTATCGTCGAAGACTATACGGGCCGCGTTTCACCGGCGCGCCGGCTGCTGCTCACGATGCTTGCCGCGCTGTTCGCCTATTACCTGCTCGATGCGAAACTGGTGCGCCTCGACCTGCCCTGGGGCGCGCTGCCGCTGCAATGGGATCTGGTGGTGCTGCCGCTCACGGTGCTCGCGGTGGCGGGCATCGCGAATGCCGTGAATATCATCGACGGCTTCAATGGCCTGGCCAGCATGGTCAGCATTTGCATGCTGCTGTCGCTGGCCTATGTGGCGCTGCAGGTGGGGGACATGGTGGTGCTGGTGACCGCGCTGATCGTGGCCGGCGCCACTGCGGGCTTCCTGATCTGGAATTATCCGGTGGGCCTGATTTTTCTCGGCGACGGCGGCGCCTACTTCATCGGTTTCATGCTCGGCGAGCTGGCGCTGCTGCTGGTGATGCGCAATCCCGGCGTGTCCACCTGGTACGCCGCGCTGCTGCTGATTTATCCCGCATTCGAAACGATATTCTCCGCTTACCGCCGCATGTTCGTGCGCGGTAAATCACCGGCACTGCCGGACGGAATTCATCTGCATAGTTTGATATTCCGGCGTATCGTGCAATGGACGGTGGGGCCGCGCGAGGCGCGCGCACTGATGAAACGGAACGCACGCACTTCGCCTTATTTATGGCTGTTTTCCCTGATGGCCGTCATTCCGGCAACCGTGTTCTGGAAAAACACCAGTGTGCTCATCTTCTTCAGTTTGTTGTTTATAATCAGTTACCTCTGGTTATATGCGCGTATTGTTCGATTTAAGTCGCCACGCTGGCTTTTCTTACAAAAGAAAAAGCGCAATTAACTTATTAATGCTAGTATATTGCGACAATTGGTGAGTATCTCGCCATGCCGTACAAGCTTTAATTTCAACCTTTCATTCAAGAGGGAACGACGATGGATCTGTCCAATATGTCCGTAGGCGATTTGCGCAACCTGCAGGAACAAATCAAGCAGGAGATGAAGAAGCGCGAAGTCCAGGAAGTGCAAAAGGCGCGCGAACAGATTCTGGCGATCGCGCAGAGTGTTGGCGTGCCCCTCAAGGACCTGCTGGCAACCGGTGGCCGCGGCAACGCGACCAAGGGCAATTCGGTGGCCGTGCGTTATCGCCATCCGGACAATGCATCGCAACAGTGGACCGGCCGCGGCCGCCAGCCGAAATGGGTCAAGGAATGGGTCGAAGGCGGCAAGTCGCTCGACAAGCTGCGCGTCTAAGCTTTTTCAGGCCGGATTCCCGGCCCTGGCAGGACCAGCGCGAGCGGTCCGTCCGTTTCCCACCGGACGCCGCTTGCCGCTACAATAGCTGCATTTGTCATTCCTTCAAGGAAGCGCGTCAGTGCTCCCTCGATGACTATCCAATAATTAGGCGCCGACGCCTGCCGCGTCCTCCGGCTGCTTTCGTATGCCCGCGCCCCAGCTTTCCAAGGACATCATGGTTGCTCTCTCGAAAACGATCTTCAAGGCCTATGACATTCGCGGCGTCATCGACAAGACGCTGGACGAAGGCATCGCTCGCCACATCGGCCGCGCATTCGGCGCCGCCGCCCTGGCGAAGGGAGAGCGCAAGGTCGTGATCGGCCGCGACGGCCGCCTGTCGGGTCCCGGCCTGGCCGCCGCCCTGGGCGAAGGCCTGCGCGACGCCGGCGTGGACGTGATCGACCTCGGCATGGTCGCCACCCCGATGGTCTACTTCGCCACCAACGTGCTCGACACCCGTTCGGGCATCATGGTCACCGGCAGCCACAACCCGCCGGACTACAACGGCTTCAAGATGGTCATGGCGGGCGAGGCGATCTACGGCGACGCCATCCTGGCCTTGCACGACAGCATCGCAGCCAGCATTGGCAACGACAGCGGCAAGATCGCCGAACAGCGCGGCGTCTACGGCACCCACGATATCCGCGCCGCCTACCTCGAGCGCATCATTGGCGACGTCAAGATCGCGCGCCCGATCAAGATCGCGGTCGACTGCGGCAACGGCGTGGCCGGCGCTTTTGCCGGCGACCTGTATCGCGGCATGGGCTGCGAGGTGGTCGAACTGTTCTGCGAAGTGGACGGCCACTTCCCGAACCACCACCCGGACCCGGCCCATCCGGAAAACCTGCAGGACTTGATCCGCGCGCTGCAGGACACCGACGCCGAAATCGGCCTGGCCTTCGATGGCGACGGCGACCGCCTCGGCATCGTCACCAAGGATGGCCAGATCATCTTCCCGGACCGCCAGATGATGCTGTTCGCCAGCGACGTCCTGTCGCGCAATCCGGGCGCCGAGATCCTGTACGACGTCAAGTGCACACGCCACCTCGCTCCCTGGATCGAGAAAGCCGGCGGCCGCCCGCTGATGTGGAAGACCGGCCACTCGCTGGTCAAGGCCAAGCTGAAGGAAACAGGCGCGCCGCTGGGCGGCGAGATGAGCGGCCACATCTTCTTCAAGGACCGCTGGTACGGCTTCGACGACGGCCTGTACGCTGGCGCGCGCATGCTCGAGATCCTGACCAAGGAAGCCGATCCGTCGAAGCTGCTCAACAGCCTGCCGATCGCCAGCAGCACCCCGGAACTGCACCTGCACCTGAAGGAAGGCGAGAACTTCGCCCTGATCGACAGCCTGCGCGCCAATGCGACATTCCCGAGCTCTACAAGCATCAACGGCATCGACGGCCTGCGCGTGGAATACCCGGACGGCTTCGGCCTGGCGCGTTCCTCGAACACCACCCCGGTGGTGGTCCTGCGCTTCGAAGGCGAGAACCCGGAAGCCCTGGCGCGCATCCAGGCCGAGTTCAAGACCGTGATCCTGGCGGCCAAGCCGGACGCCGAACTGCCGTTCTAAGGACCTGCGCTTGAAGATCCTGCTGGTGCGCGTGTCGTCGCTGGGCGACGTGCTGCATAACCTGCCGATGGTGGCCGACATCCTGCGCCACCATCCGGGCGCCACCATCGACTGGGTGGTGGAAGAGGGCTACACCAGCCTGGTGCGCCTGAATCCGCACGTCCGCAAAATCATCCCCTGGGCGCTGCGCCGCTGGCGCAAAGGGCTCGGCAAGGCGGACACCCGGGCCGAGATCAAGGCCTTCTTCTCTACCTTGCGCGAGGAGGAGTACGACTACGTGTTCGATACCCAGGGCCTGCTCAAGACCGGGGTCATCATGGGCGCGGCGCGCGTGCGCAAGGGCGGCAGGAAGGTCGGCCTGGCCAACGGCAGCGAAGGCTCGGGCTACGAGGGCATCTCGCGCATCTTCCACACCGACAGCATTCCGCTGAATCCACGTACCCATGCGGTGGCGCGCGGACGCATGGTCGCCGGCGCCGCGCTCGGCTACAGGGTCGACCATGCGCCGGATTTCGGCCTGCCTGCGCCGCAGGCAACGTCGCGTCCCGGCTTCCTGCCGCCTGAAGACTATGCCGTGTTCTTCCACGGCACCGCGCGCGACGCCAAGCGCTGGTCGCGCGAGAACTGGATCGAACTTGGCCGCGCCCTGGCGCCGATGCCGGTGCTGCTGCCCTGGGGCTCGCCCCAGGAACAGCAGGAGGCCGAGGCCATGGCCGCCGGCCTGCCGAACGCGCGCGTGCTGCCGAAGCTGTCGATGATGGACGCGGTGGCCCTGGCCCAGCATGCGCGCCTCGCGGTGGGCGTGGATACCGGCCTGACCCATATCGCCGCCGCCTTTGTCCGCCCGACGGTCGAGATCTACTGCGATTCGCCGAAGTGGAAGACCGAGGGCAACTGGTCGGACAGGATCGTCAACCTCGGCGACCAAGGCGCGCCGCCGTCCGCGCCCGAAGTCATCGCCGCCGCGCGCCGCCTGCTGGAGGCCGTGTGAAGCGGTGGCTGTATTCGCTGGCCTGGTGGCTGGCGCTGCCGCTCGTGTTCGGGCGCCTGTGGTGGCGCGGGCGCAAGGAGCCCGGCTACCGCGCCCACTGGGCCGAGCGCCTCGGTTTTCCGGCTGCGCCCCCATCGACGCGCACGACCTTGTGGGTGCACGCCGTCTCGGTCGGCGAAACCCGCGCCAGCGAACCGCTGGTCGAGGCGCTGCTCGCCGCGTATCCCGATTCCCGCATCCTGCTGACCCACATGACGCCGACCGGCCGCGCCACCGGCAAGTCCCTGTTCGGCCACCATGGCGAGCGCCTGGTGCAGTCCTACCTGCCTTACGACACCGGCTTCATGGTGGGGCGCTTCCTGCGCCGCTTCCAGCCGCGCGTGTGCATCCTGATGGAGACCGAGGTGTGGCCGAACCTGGTCGACAGCTGCGCTTCGGCCGGAGTGCCGGTGGCGCTGGTCAATGCGCGCCTGTCGGAACGCTCGCTGGGGCGCGGGCAGAAGATGGGCGCCCTGATGAGAGATGCGGCGCGGGCCATCACGCTGGTGGCGGCGCAGACCGAGGCTGACGCCGGGCGCATCCGTTCGCTCGGCGCGCCGCAGGTGGCGGTGACCGGCAGCATCAAGTTCGACGTGGTGCCGCCCCAGGCCGCGCTGGAGAAGGGCGCCTGGCTGCGCGCGCAGTTCGGCCAGCGTCCCGTGTTCCTGTGCGCCAGCACGCGCGAAGGCGAGGAAGCCCTGATCCTGGACGCCTGGCAGCGTGCGGCGGACAAGCCGGCGAATGCGCTGCTGGCGATCGTGCCGCGCCATCCGCAGCGCTTCGACGAAGTCGAGAAACTGGCCGCGGCGCGCGGCCTGTCGGTACAGCGGCGCTCGCGCCTGGAGGCGGGCATCGGCAACGCCGACGTCCTGCTGGGCGACTCGATGGGCGAGATGTTCGCCTACTACGCCGCCTGCGACTGCGCCTTCATCGGCGGCAGCCTGATGCCGCTGGGCGGGCAGAACCTGATCGAAGCCTGCGCCCTGGGCAAGCCGGTGCTGGTGGGCGAGCACACCTTCAATTTTGCACAGGCGACCGAGGAAGCGGTGGCGGACGGCGCCGCCCTGCGCGTGCGTGACGCCGACGCCTTGATCGCAGCCGCGCTGCGCCTGCTGGAAGACGAGGCCGCCCGGCTTGGCATGGGCGCGCATGCGCTCGCGTTCGCGGGCCGCCACCGCGGCGCCACCCTGCGCACTGTTGAACTCCTGCGACGACTTATCCGGTAGGTTTTGCTACCATTCCGGTTCGAGCTCGGATAATAACCAGGGGATGCGCTATGTTGTCGTTTAATCACCCGAGGCCGCTTAGTGACCCAATGGGCAGCAATCAACCTGTCGCCATGCCGGTACAACAGCAGGCCGACGACAAGCTGCTGCACATGCCTGTGGGTGACGGCCCGGTGGATATCCCGGCGCCATCCGCTGCGCCTCCCGTTCCCTTATCCGAACTGCATTTCTTCGTGCGCTACACGCTGGGTGAATACATCAGCTTCATGTGGCAGCACGGCGGTTTCCTGATCCGCCGCCGGCGCATCCGCTGGCCAGCCAGCCTCTACCTTCGCCTGAAAAGCACCTTCGGCGCAGCCCTCCATTTCGTCATGCTCGGCCGCGGCCGGCGCACCTATGAATTCACCATCGACCAGCACGGCATCGTGCGCACCAGCGGGGGCGTGACCCTGATCGGGTGGGAAGACGTGATTGGCGTGCGCACCTATTCACGCGGGTTCATGATGGTGCTGAAGCGCGGGACGCTGCCGATTCCGTATCGGGCGCTGTCGGAGGCGCAGGAGGCCGCGATGCGGGAGTTGGCGACCGCACGCCGCGATTCGCTTTTGTAGGGTGGGCAGGGTAATTCGTGCCAGTGGCACGAATTACGAACGCCCACGCGGTGATAGGGAGTGGCTCCGTTATCGTGCCGGATGATCTCGCCGCCGGTTGAACGCGTGGGCGGGAAAACAGTCCACTGGACTGTTTTCCCCCGCCCACCCTACGGTCTACGACAAATCCAGCGCCGCGAATCAATCCGCGAATAGCACTGGCATCTCGAGCGACCGCTTCTTGAGCGCCAGCCGCGCCCCGTCGTAATCCGGATACACCTCGCCCACCGTCGCCCAGAAACGCGGGCTGTGGTTCATCTCGCGCAGGTGCGCCAGTTCGTGCACCACCACGTAGTCCACCAGCGCAGCCGGATAGTGGACCAGCCGCCAGTTCAGGCGGATATTCCCCTCGATCGTGCACGAACCCCAGCGCGTGCCCGCCGAGGACAGCGCAAAGGCCTTGTAGGCCACGTTCAGTTGCGGCGCGAAGAAATCCAGGCGCTCCTTGAACAGGCGTTTCGCCTCGGCCTGGAACCACAGCTTGACGCGTTCCTTCAGCTGCCATTCCGACAGGCCGGGCACCACGCCGATCCACAGCTCGCGCTTGGCCGCGTCGTACTGGCAGTGGCTGCGCGCCGCTTCTTCCAGGCGCAGCGTGATCTCGCCGCCCAGGTAGGGCAGGCGGGCGCCATCCTTCCATTCGACCGGCGGGCGTTCCTGGCGCAGTGCACGGCGCTCGCCGCGCTCCAGCAGCTTGGTGAGGATCCAGCGCTGCTTGGCGCGGATCGCGTTGTCGATGTCGATTTGCGTGCAGCGGCGCGGGGCGGTCACGCGCAGGCCGTCGTCGTCGATCATGAAGCCGATCGAGCGGCGCGTCGAGCGGCGCAGGGCGTAATCGACCGTGTGGGACCCGAGGACGATGCGCTTGAGCGGCGGCTCGCCCTCGGCGACGGGCGGACTCGGGATGAGGTGGCGCGGCGCCGGGGGCGGCGCCTTGAAGAGAGGCTGCGAGGGCGGGGCCGGTTTATCCGAAGGCTTGAGCGCCGCGAAGAATTCCTGTGCAAACAGTTCCAGCTGGTGCCCGTCGATCCTGGAAGAGGTCATAAGTTGCTGCGGTTTCGAATTCCTGATCTGGGCGCTGACGTCGCTCAGCCACCTTTGTAGACGTGGGGCGAGATAACGCGCATTTCGGATTCTATCCAATTTTCGACCTCTTGCATCATGCTGTCGGGGGTGTGGTTTTCCGGCGAAATCGGCTTGCCGATCGAGACCGTGATCAGGCCGGGGCGCTTGAGGAAGGAATTCTTCGGCCAGCACTCACCTGAATTATGCGCGATCGGAACGACCACGGTTTGGGTTTCGACAGCCAGGCGCGTACCGCCGCTCTTGTACTTGCCTTTCTGGCCCACCGGGATGCGCGTCCCTTCCGGGAACATGATGATCCATTGGCCGTCCGCGAGCCGGCGGCGTCCATGCCGGACCACTTGGGCGAAGGCGTTCTTGCCCTGCGAGCGGTCGATCGGGATCATGCGCAGCAGCGCCATGCCCCAGCCGAAGAAGGGGATGTAGAGGATCTCCTTCTTGAAGACGTAGACCAGCGGCCGGGTGAGGTTCGGCAGCAGGAAGATGGTCTCCCACGCCGACTGGTGCTTGGACAGGATGATGGCCGGGCCGTCCGGCAGGTTCTCGTAGCCCTTGAACTCGTAGCGGATGCCGCAGATGACCTTCGCGCACCAGATGATGAAGACATTCCAGCGCGAGGTCACCCAGAAGCGCTTGTTGTAAGGCAGCGGCGCCGCCAGGAAGCATACACAGGCCCACACCACGGTGGCCACGATCATGACGATCTTGAAGAGCAGGGAACGCAGGAACAGACTGAGGGTATGCAAAGGGGCTCCGGACAATGGACTGGTTCTGGATGTGATAGCTTACTTATTTACTCGGGCCGCTGTGCCGCGGTCTTGAGGAAGGCGTTCACCATCGACGCGAGGTCGGGGAATACCTGGGTGCCGGGCGGCAGGCCGCCGGTCTGCTGCGTCTTTTCTCCCTTGCCGGTCAGGACCAGGTAGGGCACGCAGCCCATGATGAAGCCGGCCTGCAGGTCGCGCAGCGAGTCGCCCACGGTGGGCACGCCCTTCAGGCTCAGCTTGTAGCGCTTGCTGATCTCTTCGAACATGCCGGCCTTGGGCTTGCGGCAGTCGCAGTTGTCGGCCGCCGCATGCGGGCAGAAGAAGATGGCGTCGATGTCGGCGCCGACCAGCTGGGCGCTGGCGTGCAGTTTCTGGTGGATCGCGTTCAGGGTCGTGATGTCGAACAGTTCGCGCGCGATGCCCGACTGGTTCGAGGCGATCACGACCCGGTAACCCGCCTGGTTCAGGCGGGCGATCGCTTCCAGCGAGCCGGGAATGGGAATCCACTCCGCCGGCGACTTGATGAAGTCCGGCGAGTCGTGGTTGATGACCCCATCCCGGTCGAGGATGATGAGTTTCATGATAAGGCCTTATGCCGCGAGCTTGGAGATGTCGGCGACGCGGTTCATCATGCCGTGCAGCTGCGACAGCAGCGCCAGGCGGTTGTTGCGCAGCTTGACGTCTTCCGCCATCACCATGACGTCGTTGAAGAAGGCGTCGACTTCATCCTTCATCAGCGCCAGCGTCTTGAGGGCGCCGGTAAAGTCGCTCTTCTCGAACGCGCTGCTGACTTCGCCCTCGAGCGCGGTCATCTTGGCGGCCAGCGCGCTTTCCGCCGGTTCGACCAGCAGCTCCTGCGCCACCGAAGCGTCCTGCGGCAGGGCGTCCTCGTTCTTCTTCAGGATGTTGGTGATGCGCTTGTTGGCGGCGGCCAGCGAGCTCGATTCCGGCAGGGCCGCGAAGGCCTGCACCGCTTCCAGGCGCTGGACGACGTCGTCGACGCGGTCCGGGTTCTGGGCCAGCACGGCCTCGACCTCGTTCGGCGAGAAGCCGCGCTCGCGCAGCATGCCGCGCAGGCGGTCCAGCATGAACACGGTGACCTCGGCACGCGGATCCTTGAACGCGGCCTGGCCTTCGAACACGCCGGCCGCTGCAGCCAGCAGCTCGGAGATCGACAGCGGCAGGCGCTTCTCGACCAGCATGCGCATCACGCCCAGGGCGTGGCGGCGCAGCGCGAACGGATCCTTCTCGCCGGTCGGCTGCAGGCCGATGGCCCAGATGCCGACCAGGGTTTCCAGCTTGTCGGCCAGCGCGGCCACCAGGCCGGTATTGGTCGAAGGGAGGGCATCGCCGGCGAAGCGCGGCTGGTAGTGCTCGGACGCGGCCAGGGCGACTTCCTCGTGCTCGCCGTCGTGGCGCGCGTAATAGGTGCCCATGATGCCCTGCAGTTCCGGGAACTCGCCCACCATGTCGGTCAGCAGGTCGGCCTTGGCCAGGCGTGCGCCGCGTTCGGCCAGCGGCACGTCGTAACCCAGGCGGCGCGCGATGCTGCTTGCCAGGATGGTGACGCGTTCGCTGCGCTCGAGCTGGGTGCCGAGCTTGTTGTGATAGACCACGTTTTCCAGCAGCGGCAGGCGCGATTCCAGGGTCTTCTTCTTGTCCTGCTCGAAGAAGAACTTGGCGTCCGACAGGCGCGGGCGCACCACGCGCTCGTTGCCGCCGATGATGGCCGACGGGTCATCGGTTGCCAGGTTCGAGACGATCAGGAAGCGCGAGCGCAGCTTGCCCGAGGCATCGGTCAAGGCGAAATACTTCTGATTGGTCTGCATCGTCAGGATCAGGCATTCCTGCGGCACTGCCAGGAACTCCTCCTCGAAGCGGCACTCGTACACGACCGGCCATTCGACCAGCGCGGCCACTTCGTCGAGCAGCGATTCCGGCATCAGGACCTGGTCGGCGCCAGCCTTGTCGAGCAGCTGCTTGCGGATGCTTTCCTTGCGCGCTTCAGCGCTCGACAGCACCTTGCCTTCGCTTTCCAGCACTTGTGCGTACTGGTCGGCGTGCGGGATGGCGATTTGACCGCCGTGCGACAGGAAGCGGTGGCCCATGGTGTGGCGGCCGGCTTCCAAACCCAGCAGCGTCAGCGGCAGCACCTGTCCGCCATGCAGGGCGAGCAGCAGATGCACCGGGCGCACGAAGTGCACCGTGTCGCCGCTCGGGCGCTGGTAGCTCATGACCTTCGGGATCGGCAGCTTGGCGACGGTCTCCTGCAGCACGTCCTGCAGGGCGCCGGCGAGCTGGCTGCCGCTGGCGGTGTAGGTGTAGAAGAAGGATTCGGCCTTGCCGTCCTGGGCGCGTTCGAGGTCGCTGATCTTCAGGTCGGGGAAGCCCAGCGCGGCCAGCTTCTTGCCAAGCGGCGCGCTCGGGTTGCCGTCCTTGTCCAGGGCGACCGAGACCGGCAGCACCTTTTCGCGGATCGATTTGTCGGGCGAGGTGCCGCGCACATTGGTGATCGTGACCGCCAGGCGGCGCGGGGTGGCGTGCGACGTGACGACGCTGTCGGCCTCTAAAAAGTCGCGCGCCTTCAGGCCATTGGCGATGCCGTTCGCAAAGGCGGCGCCCAGCTTGACGAGCGCTTTCGGCGGCAGTTCTTCGGTCTGGATTTCGACGAGGAGAGTCTGGTTCATCATCTTGTTCTATTCTGTTCTTGTCAGGCTGCGGCCTTGTCGGCGCCGGGGAGCATCGGGAAGCCGAGCTTCTCGCGCGAGTCGTAGTAGGCCTGGGCCACCAGGCGCGACAGGGTGCGCACGCGGCCGATGTAGGCGGCGCGTTCGGTCACGGAGATGGCGCCGCGCGCGTCGAGCATGTTGAAGCTGTGCGAGGCCTTCATGATCTGCTCGTAGGCCGGCAGCGTCAGCTGCAGTTCGACCAGGCGCTTGGCTTCGGCTTCGTGGTTGCTGAACGCCTGGAACAGCAGCTCGGTGTTCGCATGCTCGAAGTTGTAGGTCGACTGCTCGACTTCGTTCTGGTGGAAGACGTCGCCGTAGGACAGGGTCTTCTTGACGCCGTTTTCTTCCCACTCGGTCCACACCAGGTCGTACACGTTCTCGACGCCCTGCAGGTACATCGCCAGGCGCTCGATGCCGTAGGTGATCTCGCCCAGCACCGGCTTGCAATCGAGGCCGCCGACCTGCTGGAAATAGGTGAACTGGGTGACTTCCATGCCGTTCAGCCAGACTTCCCAGCCCAGGCCCCAGGCGCCCAGGGTCGGGCTTTCCCAGTCGTCTTCCACGAAGCGCACGTCGTTCTTCTTCAGGTCCAGGCCCAGGGCCTCGAGCGAGCCGAGGTAGAGGTCGAGGATGTTTTCCGGCGCGGGCTTGAGCACCACCTGGTACTGGTAGTAGTGCTGCAGGCGGTTCGGGTTCTCGCCGTAGCGGCCGTCCTTCGGGCGGCGCGACGGCTGCACGTAGGCGGCGCGCCACGGCTCCGGGCCGATCGCGCGCAGGAAGGTGCCGGTGTGGAAGGTGCCTGCGCCGACTTCCATGTCATAGGGCTGCAGCAGTGCGCAACCCTGCTTGTCCCAGTAGGTCTGCAGGGTGAGGATGATTTGTTGGAATGTGAGCATCGGATGTGAGCAATATGTGGGGCGCTGCGGCATTGCCTGCCGCGGTCACGGTAAATTTGCCAAATGACCAATTCTACTAAGTTTTACCGGTAGGCTGGGGAGCGATTCAACTCAGCAGTACGAATTGGTGGGGTTTTTGTAGGGTGGGCGGGTCCTCCCCCCCACCCCGGGATTGCTGTGCGCGCCGGTATAGCGCCGGCTGATATCGCTGCAAACTATCACCGCGTGGGCGGGAGACCCGCCCACCCTACGAAACCTGTTGGCGATACTTGCGGCCTGCGAACCAGGCAGCCAGCAGCATCAGCCCGCCGAGCGCCAGGAAAGCCAGGTTGCCGGCGCGGACGTACGGGGTCAGGCCTTCGGTGCCGCGCACCGTGGCCGCCAGCACGCCGCGCTGGTAGAAAGGCAGGCGCTGCACGACATTGCCGCGGCCGTCGATGACGGCGGTGGCGCCGTTGTTGGTCGAGCGCAGCATTGGGCGGCCGGTCTCGATGGCGCGCATCTGCGAGATCTGCAGGTGCTGCGGGATTGCCACCGATTCGCCATACCAGGCCAGGTTCGACACGTTCAGCAGCAGCGTTGCCGGCTTGGCGGCATTGCGCAGCTGGGCCGCGATCTCTTCGCCGAAGGCGTCCTCGTAGCAGATGTTGGGCAGCACCAGCTGGTCCTTGACCGGGAAGGGCGCCTGCAGCGGCTCGCCGCGGGTCTGGTCGCCCAGCGGGATGCTCATCAGGTCGGTGAACCAGCGGAAGCCCGGCGGGATGAATTCGCCGAAGGGCACCAGGTGGAACTTGTTGTAGAGGTAGCCCTGCGTGCCCTGGGCGCCGCGCGGGTCGAGCGCGATCACGCTGTTGGCATAGCGTCCCTCGCGGCTCAGGGTCGGAATGCCGATCATCAGGTGGCTGCGGGTCTGCTGGGCAAAGCCCTGCAGCGCATCCAGGTAGCCCGCGGGCAGCTGCTGCGGCGTGACGGGGATCGCGGTCTCCGGCGTGGCGATCAGGTCGGCCGGGGCCGCCGTGATCATCGCCTGGTAGCGCTCGATGATCTCGAACAGGTAGGCCGCGTCGAATTTCTGGTCCTGCCGCACGTCGCCCTGCAGCAGGCGCACCGTCACCGGCTGTCCGACCTCCTGGGTCCAGGCGACGTGCTTGAGGCCGAAACCGGCCACCATCACGGCCGCCAGCAGGCCGACGGCCGGCCAGCGCGCGCGCTGGGTCAGCATCACCAGGCAGCCGGCGCACAGGGCGGCCAGCACGCCGAGGCCGTAGACACCGACGAGCGGCGCGTAGCCGGCGAGCGGCGAGACGTTGTGGGCATAGCCGGAGGCCGCCCACGGGAAGCCGGTGAAGATCCAACCGCGCATCCATTCCGATACGCCCCACACGGCGGGCAGCACCAGCAGCACGAAGGCGCTCACCGGCAGCGACCACTTGCGGCGCAGCCAGCTGGCGGCGCCGCCGGCGAAGGCGCCGAACAGGCCCATGTACAGGCCGAGCAGGGCGATCGCGATCGCCCCCAGGATGGCGGGCAGGCCGCCGAAGCGGGTGACGGCGATGTACAGCCAGTGCATGCCGGCCACCGACCAGCCGAAACCGAAGGCCCAGCCCAGCCACACGCCTCGCCGCGGCGACGTGCCCATGCCGACCTGGTAGAAGAAGTAGGCGAGGGCGAGGAACTGCAGCGGCCACCAGCCGAAGGGCTGGAAGGACAGCAGGGACGTGGCCCCTGCGAGCGCCATCAGGACCAGGGCCTTCGGGGAAGGCCTGGTGCCACGCAGAGCAGGGTCGGAAGCGGTTGTGGGCTGGGTACGGCGGCGCAGCATCAGTCGCGGTCGTCTTCGGCGTAAGGCAGCTTCTCGACCAGCAGCACGTGGATCTGGCGCGCGTCGGCGCGCAGCACTTCGAAGCGCAGGTTCTGGAGGTCGAACACTTCGCCCTTGTGCGGCATGCGCCCGAGGTGGCTGGCGACCAGGCCGCCGATGGTGTCGGCATCGATCTCGGGCAGGTCGGCGCCGACTTCTTCGTTGAATTGCTCGATCTCGGTCAGGGCCTTGACGCGCCAGCGGGGGCCGAGCTGGCCTTCCTTGATCGACAGGATGTTGTCTTCGTCCTCGTCGAAGTCGTACTCGTCCTCGATGTCGCCGACGATCTGCTCGAGCACGTCCTCGATGGTGATCAGGCCGGCCACGCCGCTGTACTCGTCGACGACGATGGCCATGTGGTTGTGGTTGGCGCGGAAATCGCGCAGCAGCACGTTCAGGCGCTTCGATTCCGGGATGAAGATCGCCGGGCGCAGCATCTTGCGCACGTCGAAGGAGTCCTCGGCGTAGTAGCGCAGCAGGTCCTTGGCCAGCAGGATGCCGACCACCTTGTCGCGCTCGCCCTCGATGGCGGGGAAGCGCGAGTGCTGGGTCTCGAGCACGATCGGCAGCCACTGCTCGATCGGATCGGTAATGTCGATCACGTCCATTTGCGAACGCGGCACCATGATGTCGCGCACGGACAGGTCGGAGACCTGGAACACGCCCTCGATCATCGAGAGTGCATCGGCGTCGATCAGCTTGCGTTCGTGGGCTTCGTGCAGGACTTCGAGCAGTTCTGCGCGGTTTTCAGGCTCGGGGGAGATGAGTGCGGTCAGCCGTTCGAACAGCGACCGGTGGGGTTTGACGTCCGATCGGACGTCACTGGGATACTCGGGCATAGTTTGGCGTGAAGCCGTTGTTACGATGGGTATAGGATACACCAAAAGCGGCGATGGCCCACAATGCGCGCGGTTAGCACATATTGCTGCAGGTAAAGACGTAGGGTGGGCGGCTCGTGTTCTGGTCCGCTGGACCAGAACACCCCACGCGGTGATAGTTGGCAGCAAGATCATCCCGCCCGAGAACGGAGCCCGCAACATTCACCGCGTGGGCAGGGAACCTGCCCACCCTACAGTTCAATCCGAGTACGGATCCGGATAACCGAGCACTTCCATGATGTCGCGCTCGAACTGCTCCATCTCGTCGGCTTCCTCGTCGTGCTCGTGGTCGTAGCCCTGGGCATGCAGCACGCCGTGCACCACCAGGTGGGCCGCGTGTTCCTCGACCGTCTTCTTCTGCTCCTCGGCCTCGCGCAGCAGGACGTCGGTGCACAGGATGATGTCGGCCTGGGTCGGGTCGTCCTCGCCCAGTTCCTCGCCTTCGTTGTAGGCGAAGGTCAGCACATTGGTCGCATAGTCCTTGCCGCGGTACTGGCGGTTCAGGGCCAGGCCTTCCTCGGCATCGACGAAGCGGATCGACAGCTCGGCCGGGCCGAGCAGGGCGGCTTCCACCCAGCGCTGCAGCATCGTTTCCGTTATTTCCTGTTCCAGGCGGGTGTCGGGATACTGGACTTCGAGGTCGAGCTTATGTTTTTTTTCTTGCATTTTTCACAGGGGTCGGTTTGGGGAGGGCGGCCAGTTCCTCGATCGAGGAGTTTTTCTCGTAGGCGTCGATGATGCGCGCCACCACCGGGTGGCGCACCACGTCTTCGCTGGCGAAATGGGTGAAGGCAATGCCGCGCACGTTCTTCAGCACGTGGATGGCGTCGACCAGGCCGGAGCGCTGCGACTTGTGCAGGTCGACCTGGGTGACGTCGCCGGTGATCACGGCCTTGCTGCCGAAGCCGATACGGGTCAGGAACATCTTCATCTGCTCGACCGTCGTGTTCTGGGCTTCGTCCAGGATCACGAAGGCGTGGTTCAGCGTGCGCCCGCGCATATAGGCCAGCGGGGCGATCTCGATCACCTGCTTCTCGAACAGTTTCTGGGTGCGGTCGAAGCCGAGCAGGTCGTACAGCGCGTCGTACAGCGGGCGCAGGTAGGGGTCGACTTTCTGGCTCAGGTCGCCCGGCAGGAAGCCGAGGCGTTCGCCCGCTTCCACCGCGGGGCGGGTCAGGATGATGCGCTTGACCGCGTCGCGCTCCAGCGCGTCCACGGCGCAGGCCACCGCCAGATAGGTCTTGCCGGTGCCGGCCGGGCCGACCCCGAAGCTGATGTCGTGCTCGAGCACGGAGCGCAGGTACTGGATCTGGTGCGGCGTGCGGCCGCGCAGGTCGCTGCGGCGGGTTTTCAGGGTCGGGCTGACCAGTTCGGAGAGTTCTTCCGCGCCGGCTGCCGCGACGCCGTCCTCGTCTTGCTTGCTTGCGGCTTCCGGCGCTTCGGCTTCGCCCGGTGCACGCGGCTTCAGGCCGGAGCGCTGTTCCACCAGGGCCAGCTGCACTTCCTCGATCGGCACGACCTTGTTGGCGACCGCGTAGAAGCGCTCCAGCAGTTCGACCGCGCGCTCGGCATTGCTGCCGCTGACGATGAATTTCTCGCCGCGCCGGAAGATGGTGACGTCAAGCGCGGCCGAGATCTGGCGCAGGTTCTCGTCCAGTGGGCCGCACAGGTGGGCAAGCCGCGTGTTGTCGAGCGGCTCGGGGATGAAGTACGAAGGCTGGGTAGGTGTGTTTTTCAACTGGCTTTGGCAATCGTGTCTAGGTTGGCGACGAGTTCGCCGCTGAGGAAATAGTCATGGCTGGTCACGATGCGCACGTCGACCAGTTGTCCAACCAGGCCGACGCCATCGTCTGCGCTGAAGTTGACCACGCGGTTGTTTTCGGTACGGCCTTGCAGCTGCGCCGGGTGTTTCTTGGAAGGCCCCTCGACCAGCACGCGCTGGACGCTGCCGACCATTGCCGCACTATACCTACGTGTATTCGCGTCGATCAAGCCTTGGAGGCGCTGCAGGCGCGCCAGTTTTACTTCATGTGGGGTGTCATCCTCGAGGTTGGCGGCCGGGGTGCCCGGGCGCTTGCTGAAGATGAAGCTGAAGCTGTTGTCGAAACCGACGTCCTCGACCAGTTTCATCATGGCCTCGAAATCGGCGTCGGTCTCGCCTGGGAAACCGACGATGAAGTCGGACGAGAAGGCCATTTCCGGGCGCACCGCGCGGATGCGGCGGATGATCGACTTGTATTCGAGGGCGGTATAGCCGCGCTTCATGGCGCCGAGCACGCGGTCGGAACCGTGCTGCACCGGCAGGTAGATATGGTTCACCAGCTGCGGGATCTTCGCGTAGGCGTCGATCAGGCGCTGGGTGAATTCCTTCGGGTGGCTGGTGACGTAGCGCAGGCGCTCGACGCCGGGAATATCGGCGATGTATTCCAGCAGCAGTGCAAAGTCCGCGGCTTCGCCGCTCTCCATGCTGCCGCGGTAGGCATTCACGTTCTGGCCCAGCAGCATGATTTCCTTCACGCCCTGGGCGGCCAGGCCGGCGCACTCGGTCAGCACGTCCTCGAAGGGGCGCGAGACTTCCTCGCCGCGGGTGTAGGGCACCACGCAGTAGCTGCAGTACTTGCTGCAGCCTTCCATGATCGAGACGTAGGCGACCGGACCTTCTACCTTGGCGGGCGGCAAGTGGTCGAATTTCTCGATTTCCGGGAAGCTGATGTCGACCTGGGCGCTGCCGCTATGGCGGCGCTCGCGGATCAGTTGCGGCAGGCGGTGCAGGGTCTGCGGCCCGAACACCACGTCCACGTGCGGCGCACGCTTGACGATGGCTTCCCCTTCCTGCGAGGCCACGCAGCCGCCCACGCCGATCACCAAATCCGGCTTGTCGCGCTTGAGCGCCTTGAAGCGGCCCAAGTCGGAAAACACTTTCTCTTGCGCTTTTTCGCGCACCGAGCAGGTGTTCAGCAGGATGACGTCGGCGTCTTCGGGCGAGTCGGTACGGACCAGTCCATCGGATGCGCCGAGGACGTCCGCCATCTTGTCCGAATCGTATTCGTTCATCTGGCAGCCGAAGGTCTTGATGAATACTTTTTTCTGCATGGAATGCTGTATTGAAAAGGGGAGCGAATGCTTTGGCAAAAACAGGTGCTCAGTTTAGCGTAAATCGTTTGAACCCCCTGAATGGCGATGTGCGCCTGCATTTTTAATGCCACAGGGAATGATAGGTTTCTTAACCTAAAGTCGTTGCAAAGCTGCTCAGATTGTTAAATGTGAGATGATGAGAAAAAGCCCTCGATTACTTGAAAATGGTCATGTTGGAATCGATTCTTTCTTCTTGTAAATCAAGAGCTTCGGCTCAACTTCTGATTAGGAAAATTTATTGCAGAAATCTCTTGCGTGCGCCACAAATAATCCCCATGTGCTGAAATGCCTATGTGACAAGCTTTCCGCACGATAGCTTGATTTCTGACAATGAGTCACATGCGCCGCTCGGATGTACTGTGGACGTATGAGCCTGATAATTTGTTTGAAATACAAGTGCGCATGCGGAGAGGGTACGCGGGAGTATGCAATTCGGACCATGTCTTTTAAGGGGATCTTCAGGCTTGACCTGTTTAATTTCCTGAAGGTAGTCCGAGAACTTATGTTGACGAGGTAGTCTTTAACAAAAGTTCGTAAAGGAACTATTTTAACCAAACTGAAGAGGTAAACATCATGGCACAACAGCATCATGCTCTGTCTTCGCAGGAAAGCTACAACCCGAACCATCTGCTGGACATCCTGCTCGGTAAAATGCAGCTGAAGAATGACGCCGCGCTGTCGCGCATGCTCGAAGTTGCGCCGCCAGTCATCAGCAAAATCCGTCACCACCGCCTGCCGGTCGGCGCTTCGCTGCTGATCCGCATGCACGAAGTGACCGGCATGAGCATCCGTGACCTGCGCGACCTGATGGGCGACCGCCGCACCAAGTATCGCCTCTCGGACGCACAAGGCCGCCCGAAGCCAGAAGAGAAGGCAGCCCAGGCAGCCGCCGCAGCGGCAGCCCAGCAGCAACAGCAGCAACCTCAGCAACAGCAGCAAGGTAACGAAGCAAATCCGTCGACCGGCAATTATGCTCACTGATGCCGTGGGCATGACGGCCGCGCCTGTCATGCCTTCGGTGCCAGCGGGCTGCGGCACCGCGCCCTGAGCGTTGTGCCGCGCCGGTTCGGCCGGCTTTCGCGCAGCCCATCTGCGCTATTCCCGTTTCCGTCAGGCCATCAGGATGGCCGACATCTCCTCGTACTGCAGTTCGGTTTCATGGAAGACCTGCAGCCACGCTTCTTCCGCCATGCCCAGCGCCGTCCAGGCCACCGAGGACACGCGCGGCACCAGCTCGTCCGGATTTCCGGCCAGGTCCAGCGCATGCACGACCGCGCTTGCCACGTGCACGATCGTCGCCAGGAAGCCGGCGCCCGCCGCCTCCGGCGCGTGGTGGTAGGCGATCGCCTGGCGCATGGTGTCCGAGAAATTCCAGTGCGCCGCCAGCGCCACGCCGGCGTCGACGTGGTCCACGCCCAGCAGGGCGCGTTCAGCATCGATCAGTTCGCCGTCAAGCTTGTCGCGCAGCGACAGCACCGCCTGGTAGCGCTCGGGGAAGCGCGACACCAGCACCAGCCGCCCGATGTCGTGCAGCAGGCCGGCGGTGAAGGCGTAGTCCGCATTGAAGCGAACCCGGCGCGCCAGCGCGCGGGCGCAGGCGGCGGTGGCGATCGAGTGGCGCCAGAAGGCCTTGTCGTTGAAGCCCGGGCAGCGCCCCGCCGGGAAGCAGCCGGTCAGGGCTGCCGTCGTGATCAGGTTGCGCGTGGCCTCGAAGCCGAGGTAGGTCATGGCCTGCTGGATCGTGGTCGCCTTCACCTGCAGGCCGAAGGCCGAGGAGTTGGCCAGGCGCAGGGTCTTGGCCGTCAGTGCCGGGTCGTTCGATACCTTTTTCGCCAGCACGGCGATGTCGAGGTCTTCCTGGTCGAGGCTGCCGAGCAGCTCCATGACCACGGCCGGCAGCGAGGGCAGGTCCTCGACGCCGCCGAGGATGTCCGCGCTGTCGATCCCGCCGCCCTGTTCGAGGTGGGCGTTCATGGCGCCACCTCGCCCCGCAGGCGGTAATCCTCGACGTAGCGGCGCAGCAGGCCGGTAGCCCAGTCCGCATGGTCGTCGCGCTCGTTGCGGCGAAACAGATGGTCCAGGCGCGCCTGCACCGCGCCCGGGTCGGGCTGGTCCAGGGGGATGGCGCGGCGGATCGGGGCCGCGCCGACGCCATGCCGGGACAGCGACAGGATGGTCGCCTCGCCCAGCACCGCGCCCTCGGCCAGCAGCACGTTCCCATGCGCATCGAGCAGCGCATCGGCGAGCACCATGCCCGGATACAGGTGCGCCAGCGGCACCAGTTCGTAGCTATCGCTCATTCTTTCTCCTGTTCTTTCCTGCTTCCAATAACTTGGACGATCTTAACACCGGGGTGGGCGCGCCACCCGGCCTGGCACAGCTTTGTGGCATTCCCGCAGCGGGTATTGAGAAATGTTGTACGCTTGCAATTCGCGACCGTGTCGCCCCCATCATGAAAGGAAAACGATGAAGCTCTATATCAGTCCAGGCGTGTGTTCGCTGGCGCCGCACATCGCGCTGATCGCTGCCGGCCTGCCGTTCTCGGTCGAGCGCGTGAACATGAAGACCAAGGCCATCGCCAGCGGCGGCGACTACCGTGAGATCAACGACAAGGGCGCGCTGCCGGCCCTGCAGCTGGACGACGGCAGGGTGCTGACCGAAGCCGCGGTCCTGCTGCAGTACGTCGCCGACCAGGCACCTGGCGCGAACCTGGCCCCGGCCTACGGGACCTTCGAGCGCTACCAGGTCATGGAATGGCTCAACTATATCGCCACCGAGGTGCACAAGCGCTTCACCCCGCTGTTTACGCCGGGCGGTACCGAAGAGGGCCGTGCCGCGGCGTGGGCTGCGCTGGCGCGTCCGCTGGATTACTTGGCCGGCAAGCTGGCAAGCCGCGATTTCCTGATGGACAGCGAGTTCAGTATCGCCGACGCCTACCTGTTCACGGTGCTGAACTGGGTGCAGTTCGCCAAGTTCGGCCTGGACGACTGGCCGGCCCTGCAGGCCTACCAGGCGAGAATCGGCGCCATCCCGGCCGTGCAGGAAGCGCTGCGCGCCGAAGGCCTCGCCTGAGTCCGTCGAAGCTCGAGCACTGCGCCACGCCGGGATCGCCTCGGGTAGGATCGCGCCCATGAACAGCTCCTGCTACATCGCATTCTTGCGAGGAATTAACGTCGGACGCGCCAAGCGCATTGCCATGGCCGACCTGCGCACGCTGGTCGAGGGCCTGGGCTATACCGGTGTGCGCAGCCTGCTCAACAGCGGCAACCTCGTGTTCCGGGCGGAAGGCGCCACGGCGCAGGAAGCCGCCGGGGCGATCGAGGAAGCACTGGTGCTCAGGCTCGGCGTGGCCGCGCGCGTGTTCGTGCTCGGCCGCGAGGAACTGGGCGCGATCATCGACGGCAACCCGCTGCTCGATGTGGCGACCGACCACGCACGCCTGATCGTGTTCCTGCTGGGTGCGGCCGCGCAGCGCGACAAGCTGGCTGCGCTCGACAGCCGCGACTGGGGCTGCGAGCGGCTCGCGCTGGGGGAGCACGCGGCCTATGTCTGGTGTCCGGAAGGGATGTTGGTTAGCGCTGCGGCTACGTCTCTTGGGAAACTTCTTGGGGATGGCACCACATCCCGTAACTGGAACACGCTGCTGAAACTGCAGGCCCTGTGCGATGGCGCCTGAGCGCCCGGTCCAGCGATGTGGACCAAAGCGCTAGTTCAGGCCCGATGGCTACTTGAACTTCTCGCTGCTGTCGCGCCCCGCCTTGTAGCCGATCAGGATCAGCCCCAGCAACATCATCGCGAACACTTCCGGTTCGGGCAGCTCCGACATGTTCGCCGGCGGCGCCACCACGTCCTGGCGCTGGGTGACCGCCAGGTTGCGTACCGGTTGCTGTACGCGCGCCATGGCCTGGTTGCTGGTAGAGAGGTCGATCAGGGCAGCTTGCGCGGGACTGCCGAGGCAGATCGCCAGTGCTGCTGCCAATGCGTATCTATTCATAGCCGTTCCTCTTGATGTTGCTCGCTTGCTGATACTGATGTTCTTGCCCGGTCTTGCATGCGTGCCGACTTGCTTCCGGCTGAGACAGCCCCATATATAACAGGTCGCATCACGGCACTCCGGTGAAATCAGCATATCAAAAGCGGACAAATTGCTGCGCTCAATTGAATTGCTGTTTGCACAAAGAAGTCATCAGTTTGATGAAAGATGAGTGCATGTTGCGATCAATCAAAGAAATCCTGCTGTCGCAGATTAGCCTCGTAGGCATCCTGACATTATTGCAAGCAGATGCTAGGAGTAGCATGTCGTTTTAGCAAAGAAATCGCTTTTATTTAAAAGTTCGATAATTTTTGCTGATAATCTGCCAATGAATTTCATTATTTATTTACTCACTATCGTTGCGATCGCTATTTTTTTCGTCGCTCCGTATACACCTCGGTTTTTTTTACAGGTATAGTCTCCTTATCCCATTGCCCTCGGGCATCAAAACAATACCAAACGAACACGTTTGGACACGGCATGTAGATGCCCAAAAGCGGCCACCACGCGCCGCACGCCGATCCCGCGAGAGACCAACGCCGGCACGGCACCCCAGAAGCACCGCTGTCTGACAACTTTGCTTAAAGATCAAACGATGCCGAATTTCGCCCAACTTCAGGTTGCTTTCAAGAACGCATTCAAGAGCGTGTACGTCCGCATTTCGCTGGCAGTGCTGCTCGGTGTGATTGCGGCAGTGACAATCTGGAAATCGACCGTGCCGCAGGATCCGAATCCGGTGGTGCAGTCGCAAAATATTGCCGAGATCACCGAACTGGCCGCGCACAAGGGCCGCCTGGAATACCTCCTGATCGCCAAGCCGCTGTCGGAGTCGCCGCGCTACGTCTACAAGTTCAAGGACGCCGAGGCGATCCACGTGGTCAAGGTGCCGAGCACCTCGCACCTGTCGCTCGAGCGCGAGGTGCTGCTGAAGAACGCGATCCCGTACTCGATCGCCAAGGACGACTACCTGGCCAGCCACAAGGCCGTGATGGACGACGGCGCCACCGCTCTCGACACTGCCGGCACCTTCCTGAAGAACTATGGCCTGACCATCGGCGTGCTGCTGCTGGTACTGTACCTGCTCAAGTTCGGCGTGCCGGGCATGGGCATGAGCGCCTCGGTCATCACCCCGGACAAGCTCAAGGGCAGCATGGACGACCTGATCGGCATGGACGACATCAAGCAGGAAGTCCTGCACCTGGAAGACATGATCCGCAACCGCGACGAATACCAGTCGCACAACATCGACAAGCCCTTCAACGTGATGCTGACCGGTCCGGCCGGCACCGGCAAGACCAAGCTGGTCGGCTACCTGGCCAAGCGCCTGGACCTGCCGCTGATCTCGGCCTCGGGTTCGGCGCTGGAGTCGGGCTACGTGGGCGGCGGTTCGAAGGCGCTGAACGCGCTGTACAAGAAGGCCTGCGCCAAGGGCAAGTGCATCATCTTCCTGGATGAGGCCCAGACCCTGTTCATGCCGCGCGGCCGCAGCGAAAAGAAGTGGGAAGACGACACCGCCAACACCCTGCTGGGCCTGCTGGACGGCGTGAAGAGCGACAAGGGCCAGGGCGTGATCTGGGTGGTCGCCTCCAACTTCGACGACTCGAACACCGAGATGGACGAAGCGATGCTGCGCCGCTTCTCGGTCAAGATCAACTTCCGCCTGCCGAACAAGGGCGAGCGCAAGGAACTCCTGCGCAGTTTCCTGGCGCGCAAGAAGGATGGGCTGGTCGACTGGACCGACACCAACCTGGACCAGGTGGCGGAAATCACCCAGAACCTGAGCCCGGCGCTGCTGGAAACCGTGGTCGAGCGTGCTTCGATGCTGTCGATCCAGGAAAAGACGATCATCAACACCAACCTGCTGTTCCGTGCCTACGAGCGCGCCACCATCGGCCTGACCGACCGCGCGACCACGGCCGAGAAGACCAAGCAGCGCGAGCGCATCGCCCTGCACGAACTGGGTCACTTCTTCATGCAGATCGACCCCTACCTGCGCGCCGGCATGAGCCTGGCCGAAGTGAAGGAAAAGTCGCACCTGCTGAAGATCAGCACCGAAGCGGTGTCGAAGATCGGCGCGCTGGGCTACGTGCTGCAGTCGGGCCAGGACATGTCGCTGCGCACCCTGGAAGAGCTGGAGCGCGACGTGATCGGCCTGTACGGCGGCGTGGCGGCGGAAGAGCTGTTCTACGGCCCGCGCGGCATCTCGGTGGGCAGCCAGAACGACATCGAGAAGATCACCAAGATGCTGAACCTGATGGTCGGCCGCCTGTCGATGTACTCGCGCTCGAAGCTGGACTATTCGCAGCTGCAGAAGGACATGGGCGGCGAGCACACGCTGCGCCTGGTGGAAGAAAAGGCAGACGAGCTCTACAGCTACACCCTGAACGCGATCCGCGACTACAAGCTGGTGATCGAGTCGCTCAAGGACACCCTGATGGAAGAGTATGTGCTGTCGAAAGATGCGGTGTTCGCGCTGCTCGAAGAGCGCAGCGAGCTGATCCACTCGCAGCTGCACGGCCGCCATGCCAACCTCAAGCTGTGCGTCGAAGAGGTGGTTGCCGCTTAAGTCTTACAACGATTTTTCCTTGCTGTTCTTGAACCCGCCGAGCGTGAGCCGGCGGGTTTTTTTCATTCTGTGCGCAGCCCTAAGCTGATTCGCGATCGCTAGCCGTAAAACCGTCATTCCGGCGCAGGCCGGAATCCAAGTTCGTCGCATCACGTTGGCAGGTGTACGCAAGCGTTCGAGGAACGCGGGGGAATTGGATCCCGGCCTGCGCCGGGATGACGTTGGTGGAGGCGAGGGCGTGAGCACAGTGCCGGACTTCGGCATCGCCGCCGCCCGGCTTTTACCTCAATGCGCCGCCGTCCGCTCCTTGAGCGTCTCCATCACATGCCGCGTCATGCTGGCCGCCAGCTCCTGCTCGCCGACGAACACCTTGCCGCCGGTCTCCTCGCGCAGCAGCGCCGCCTCGCCCTCGTTATGCGAGCGCACCACCACCTTGACCGAGGGGTTGAGCATGCGCGCGATCTCCACCATCCGGCGCACGTGGAAGGTATCGGGCGTCGCAATCACCAACAGGGCCGCATGCGTGATGTGGGCCTGGATCAGCACCGCCGGCTCGGCGGCATTGCCGGCCACCGCCGGGATGCCGCGCCCGCGCAGTTGCTCGACGACCTCGCGGTTCTGCTCCGCCACCACGAAGTGCACGCCGCGCGCCACCAGGTCGTCGGCGATGCGGCGGCCGACGCGGCCGAAGCCCACCAGCACCACCTGGCCGCTCAGCTTCTCGCGCTCCGTCTCCATCGGCAGCTCGGCCAGCGGGTCGGCCGGGCGCTCCAGCTTGCGCGCCAGCTCCGGCTTGGATTGCAGCCACTTCTCCAGCGGCGCGGCCAGGCTGAACATCAGCGGATTGACGGCGATCGAGATGATCGCGCCAGCCAGGATCAGGTTCTGGCCCAGGCTGGGGAGCAGTTCGAGCTGCATGCCCAGCGCCGCCAGGATGAAGGAGAATTCGCCGATCTGCGCCAGGCTGGCCGATACCGTGACGGCGGTGTTGATCGGATAGCGCAGCGCCAGCACCAGCACGAAGGCGGCGATCGATTTGCCGAACAGGATGATCGCCACGGTCGCCAGCACCTCCAGCGGATACTGCACCAGCACCATCGGGTCGAACAGCATGCCGACCGAGACGAAGAACAGCACCGAGAAGGCGTCGCGCAGCGGCAGCGATTCTTCCGCCGCGCGGTGGCTCAGCTCGGACTCGCGCAGCACCATGCCCGCGAAGAAGGCGCCCAGCGCGAACGACACGCCGAACAGCGCCGAGGAGGCGAAGGCGATGCCCACCGCCGCGGCGATCACGGACAGCGTGAACAGCTCGCGCGAGTTGGTCTTGGCGACCCGCCACAGGAACCACGGGAAGACCTTGCGGCCGACCACCAGCATGAAGGCGACGAAGGCGCCGACCTGCAGCAGGGTCTTGCCCAGCGCCGGCCACAGCTCGGCACCGGCGTCGCCCTTGCCGCCCAACGGACCGGCCAGGGCTGGCAGCATCACCAGCACCAGCACCATCACCAGGTCTTCAACCACCAGCCAGCCCACCGCGATGCGGCCGTTCATGGAATCGAGCACGCCGCGCGCTTCCAGGGCGCGCAGCAGCACCACGGTACTGGCCACCGATAGCGCCAGGCCGAACACCAGTCCCGCACCCAGGCCCCAGCCCCAGAAGTAGCTCAGGCCGATACCCATCGCCGTGGCCACGCCGATCTGCAGCAGCGCGCCGGGCAGGGCGATCTTCTTCACGTCGAGCAGGTCGCCCAGCGAGAAGTGCAGGCCCACGCCGAACATCAGCAGCATCACCCCGATCTCCGCCAATTGGGAAGCCAGCTGCACGTCGGCGACGAAGCCCGGTGTGGCGGGGCCGATCAGGACGCCGGCGGCGAGGTAGCCGACCAGCGCAGGCAGTTTCAGGCGTATGGCGAGCATGCCGAACAGGAGGCCGAAGCCCAGCGCGGCTGCAATGGTGGTGATCAGACTGAGTTCATGGTGCATCCGTGCGGCCTCCGTGGCAGGTTGACAAGCCTTCCAGTATACGCGACGGAGGGGCGCTCATCGGTATTTTTTACGGCCGAGTTTGCGCCAGTTGGCAGCAAATCACGGCACGCTTGCGAGCGATAGCAGCACTTTGTGCAGGGAAGCACGCACCGCGGCGTACTGCTCCGGACGCGCCACGCGGTCCAGCCGGAACAGCATCAGCCCCTGGATCTGGGCCACGACCAGCACCGCGCGTTCCATGTACTGCTCCTCGGTGATGGCCGGGTTCAGGCCCTGGATCAGGCCATACACCGCCTTGCGCTCGCGCCACATCATCTTGCCCATCAGGCTGGACGCGAAGGGATGGCGCGAGGCCAGCGCCCAGATCTCGAAGAAGATCGCATGCATGGTGGGCTCGGTGATCTCGTCGAGGAACATGTCGACCGTGGTGAGGAAGCGCTCCACCTGCGGCCGGCCGGCCATCGCCACCGCGATCCGGTCCATCTTGGCCTGGAACTCGTCCATCGTGGTCAGGAGCAGGGCTTCGAGCAGCTGCTCCTTGCTGCCGTAGTAATGCTGCAGGTTCGACAGGCTCATGCCGGCTTCCTGGGCCACGCGCCGCATCGTCAGCCCGGCATAGCCCTCGGCGGCCAGCAGGCGACGCGCCACCAGCAGGATCTCGACCGCGCGCCCAAAGCCCTTTTCGGTCGTGGTGGAGGCCTTGTTGCGCAAGGCGTTATCGATCGAATCGTCGGAAATGGGAGGCATCGCACGATTATCGCAGAGGCATACCGTGAATGGTACGACTGACCTATAATCGATCAATAGTAGGTCGTGCGACCTAATCAAGAATACGGAGACGGAATGCGAAAAGTTTATGTGAGCGGCGTCGGGATGATCCCCTTCGCCAAGCCGGGCGCGAGCAGCCCCTACCACGAGATGGGCGCGCAGGCGGCGCGCGCCGCGCTGGAGGATGCCGGCGTCGTCTACGACCAGGTGGAGCAGGCGTATGCGGGCTACGTCTATGGCGACTCGACCAGCGGCCAGAAGGCCCTGTACGCGGTCGGCATGAGCGGCATCCCCATCGTCAACGTCAACAACAACTGCTCGACCGGCTCGACCGCGCTGTTCCTCGGGCGCCAGGCGATCGCCAGCGGCGCCGCCGAGTGCGTGCTGGTGCTCGGCTTCGAGCAGATGAGCCCCGGCGCCCTCGGCTCGGTCTTCACCGACCGCCCGACGCCCTTCGACGCCTTCGACGAGGTTACCGACCGCCTGGTCGGCAAGCCGGAAATCCCGCTGGCGCTGCGCTACTTCGGCGGCGCGGGCCTGGCGCACATGGACAAGTACGGCACGCCGCTCGAAGCCTTCGCCCGCATCCGCGCCAAGGCCAGCCGCCACGCCGTGAACAATCCGCTGGCGCTGTTCCGCAAGGAAGTCACGGCCCAGGACGTGCTGGACGCGCCCGCGATCTGGCCGGGCGTGATGACGCGCCTGATGGCCTGCCCGCCGACCTGCGGCGCCGCTGCCGCGCTGCTGGTGTCGGGCGAGTTCGCGCTGCGCCACGGCCTGCGCCACGACGTCCACATCGCCGCGCAGGCCATGACCACCGACCGCCCGAACACCTTCGAGGCCGGCGACATGATGCGCCTGGTCGGCTACGACATGAGCCGCGCCGCCGCGCAAAACGTCTACGAGCAGTCCGGCCTGGGCCCGGAAGACCTCGATGTGGTCGAGCTGCACGACTGCTTCGCGCACAACGAACTGATCACCTACGAAGCCCTGGGCCTGTGCCCGGAAGGCGGCGCCGACAAGTTCATCCGCGAGGGCGACAACACCTATGGCGGGCGGGTAGTCACCAATCCTTCCGGCGGCCTGCTCTCGAAAGGACACCCGCTGGGCGCGACCGGCCTGGCCCAGTGCTACGAGCTGACCCATCAGCTGCGCGGCAGTGCCGAGGCGCGCCAGGTCGAGGGCGCGCGCGTGGCGCTGCAGCACAACCTGGGCCTGGGCGGCGCCTGCGTCGTCACCATGTACCGCAACGGCTGAGGGGGCGCGCATGGATATCACGTCCCCCTGGATGAACGAGGAACTGCACGCGTTTCGCGATGCCGTGCGCCGCTTCGTGCTAGGTGAGATCACGCCGCACCAGCAGAAATGGCGGGAGCAGCAGCACGTCGACCGCGAGCTGTGGCACAAGGCCGGCGAGATGGGCCTGCTGCTGGCCGACATCCCGGAAGAATACGGCGGCGCCGGCGGCAGCTTCGCCCACATGGCGGTGGTGTTCGAAGAGCTGTCCTATGGCGGCGATACGGCCTTCGGCATCCACGTCCACGCCATCGTCGCGCATTACCTGCTGAACCAGGGCACCGAGGAGCAGAAACGGACATACCTGCCGCGCCTGGCCAGCGGCGAGATGATCGCGGCGATCGCCATGAGCGAGCCGGGCGCAGGCTCGGACCTGAAAGGCATCCGGACCACGGCCGTGCGCGGCCCCGATGGCTACCGCGTGAGCGGCTCCAAGACCTTCATCTCGAACGGCTACATGGCCGACCTGATCCTGGTGGTGGCCAAGACCGACCCGGCAGCGGGCGCCAAGGGCGTCTCGCTCCTGCTGCTGGAAACGAAGGACAACCCGGGCTTTCGCGTCGGCCGCATCCTGGAGAAGGTGGGTCAGAAGGGCCAGGACACCTGCGAGCTGTTCTTCGACGAGGCCCATGTCCCCTTGGCGAACGTGCTGGGAGGCGAGGAGGGCAGGGGCTTCGCCCAGCTCATGACCGAGCTGCCCTACGAGCGCACCATTCTCGGGGTATGCGGCGTGGCGGCCATCGAGCGCTCCCTGCAGCTCACGGTCGAGCACACGCGCGAGCGCAAGGCCTTCGGCCAGGCCTTGATCGAAATGCAGAACACCCGCTTCGTGCTGGCCGAGATCAAGACCGAGGCGACCATCGCGCGCATCTTCATCGACCGCTGCATCGAGGACATGCTGGCCGGGCGCATGGACACCGTGCGCGCCTCGATGGCGAAATACTGGATCTCGGACCTGCAGTGCAAGGTGGTGGACCAGTGCCTGCAGCTGTTCGGCGGCTACGGCTACATGCTGGAATACCCGATCGCGCAGATGTACGTGGACGCCAGGGTCCAGCGCATCTATGGCGGCGCCAACGAGATCATGAAGGAAATCATCGCCCGTTCTCTCTGAAGGAGCTTGAAAACATGACGGGACCATTGGCAGGAGTGCGGGTCGTCGAGATGGTGGGCATCGGCCCCTGCCCGTTCGCCGCGATGATGCTGGCGGACATGGGGGCGGAGGTGATCCGCATCGACAGGAAGGCCGGGGCCAGTCCCGGCGCGGACACGCCCTACCCGGTGCTGGGCACGCGCCACGACGTGATGGCGCGCGGGCGCCGCTCGCTCGCGCTCGACCTCAAGAATGCGGCCGGGCGCTGCGCGGCGATGAAGCTGATCGAACGGGCCGACGTCCTGCTGGAAGGCTTCCGGCCGGGCGTGATGGAGCGCCTCGGGCTGGGCCCGGACGACTGCCTGGAGCGCAACCCGAAGCTGGTGTATGGCCGGGTCACCGGCTGGGGCCAGACCGGGCCGCTGGCGCAGGCGGCGGGGCACGACATCAATTACGTCGCGCTGTCGGGCATGCTGTACTCGACCGGCCGCGCCGACAGTCCCCCGCCGCCGCCGCTGAACCTGGTGGGCGACTTCGGCGGGGGCGGCATGATGCTGGCCTTCGGCGTCGTCTGCGCGGTGCTGGAGGCGCGCAAGTCGGGGCAGGGCCAGGTGGTGGATGCCGCCATGACCGACGGCGCGGCGCTGCTCGGCGCCATGATGTACGGCCTGCGCAGCGCAGGCAGCTGGAGCGGCCAGCGCGAAGGCAACCTGCTCGACGGCGGCGCCCCGTTCTACGACAGCTATGCCTGCGCCGACGGGAAGTTCATCTCGATCGGCGCCATCGAGCCGCAGTTCTTCGCCACCCTGTTGAAACTCACCGGCCAGGTCGATCCGCTGTTCACCAGGCGCTGGAACAAGACGCACTGGCCCCAGCTGCAGGAGCGTTTCGCGGAGCTGTTCCTCACCAGGACGCGCGACGAATGGTGCCGCCTGCTGGAGGGCACCGAGGTGTGCTTCGCGCCCGTGCTCGACCTGGAAGAGGCGCCGCGCCACCCGCACAACGCGGCGCGCCGCACGTTTGTCGAGATCGACGGCGTCACCCAGCCGGCGCCGGCGCCGCGCTTCAGCCGCACGGCAACGGCCACCCCCGGCGCGCCGAGCAGCCCGGGGGCGGACAGCGAGGCGATCCTGGCCGACTGGGGTTTTACTCAACAGGCAATCGAAGCGCTGAGAAACGGCGAAGTCATATAGCATGCATGGGGTGGACGGCATGACCCCGGAGCCTATGACGAAAGAAGCCGAACTGCGGCGATCGAAAATGCTCGCGCTCGCGTTCTTCGCGGGCGCGGCCTTGCTGTTCGTGCTGACCCTGTTCCTGCCCCAGAACTGGTGGACCGGCCTGCTGCGCGCCTTTTCCGAAGCCGCCATGGTCGGCGCCCTGGCCGACTGGTTCGCGGTGGTGGCGCTGTTCAAGCGCGTGCCGATCCCGATCGTCTCGCGCCACACCGAAATCATCCCGAAGAACAAGGAGCGCATCGCCGACAACCTGGGGCGCTTCGTGCACGAGAAATTCCTCGACACCGAATCGATCGTCAGGCTGATCCAGCGCCACGACCCGGTGCAGAAGGTGGCCGACTGGCTGGTCAAGCCCGCCAATACCGAGCTGCTGGGCCAGCACCTGGTGCGCGTGGGCATCTGGCTGCTCGACTTCATCGAAGACAGCGCGGTGCAGGGCTTCATCCGGCGCGCGGTGCACGCCATGGTGAACAGCGTCGACCTGTCGAAGTCGGCCGGCACCATCCTCGAGAGCCTGACGCGCGACGGACGCCACCAGGAACTGCTCAACGAAGGCATCACCCAGCTGGCGCGCCTGCTCGACAACGCCGACACCCAGGCCACGATCTCGCAGGGCATCGTCGACTGGCTCAAGGAAGACTATGCCTTCATCGAAAGCATGCTGCCGTCCGAGCTGATCGGACGCAAGGGCGCCGGCCTGGCGGTGCGGCTCGCCTCCGGCATCCTGAACAAGGTAGCAGCCGATCCGTCCCACCCCTTGCGCGAGCGTTTCGACAGGTTTACCCGGGAGTTCATCGAGCGCCTGAAGGCCGACCCGTCGTTTGCCGGCAAGGCGGACGAGATCAAGGCCTACCTGCTGGGCGACGAGACGCTCAATGGCTACCTCGCCACCCTGTGGGGCGACTTGAAGGGCTGGGTCAAGCGGGACCTGCAGAGCGAGGATTCGAGCCTGCGCCGGCGCCTGGTGGCGACCGGCGCCTGGGTCGGCAAGGTGCTGGCCGAAGACCCGCAGCTGCGCGCCTCCCTGAGCGACAACCTGGAATCGGCCGCGCGCGGCGTCGCCCCCGAGTTCGCGGGCTTCCTGACGCGCCACATCGCCGATACGGTGAAACAGTGGGACGATCGCGAGATGTCCGAGCAAATCGAACTCAACATCGGCAAGGACTTGCAGTACATTCGCATCAACGGCACCATCGTCGGTGGCCTGATCGGCGTCACCCTGTACCTGCTGTCACAGGCGCCGGCGCTGTTTTGACCGAACGGTAAAAGAGAGGGTCGCATGGAACAACTCGCACTGAACGCCTGGCTGGCCGCCAACCCGGAGGTCGTCCAGATTCCCGGCCGCGACCTGTTCATCATTGCCAGGTACCTGGTCCCGATCGAAGCGGCGCTGGCCCAGGGCTGCCTGGTCGCGGCCGGCATCCCGGCCGTGCTGGCGGACGCCCACCTGATGCAGACCGATCTGCTGCTGGCGCCGGCGCTGGGCGGGGTGCGCATCCTGGTGCCCTCGGACTACCTGCAGCAGGCCGGCGCCGTCCTGGAAGGCCTGGCGCGCGGCGACTATGCGCTGGACGAGTCTTTTACTGCCGAGTAGGGCCTGGCTGCTCAGCCAGGGAGCTGCGCCTGGCGCGCTTTGCGGCGCTTGCGCCACCACGTGGAAGCCATCGCTGCACCGGTGAAGGCGGCGACGAGCCCGATTTCCCGCGATCCGCCAAGGCTGCCAACGACGTAGCCAGTGATAAAAGCCGAGAACGTCACGAGCAGCAGGATCTTGGCGAATTCGATGCATGCACTGCGGAAGGATGTTTGATGAGTGCTCATTTTTATCTTTTTGAGTATCAAGAGGGGCCACTCGGATAGAAAGATTTCCGGATCATCCGATCCGTATCACTATATCAGCCTGTCAAGCAGGAAATTTCACCAATTCACACGGGATCTGCAGCCACGATTCGGACGCGTTCTTTACGGCTGAGTAGCTTGGCGCCGGGCGTGAACTACCGAACTTATGGGAGCTAAACAGGAGCGTAGGCTAGAGCCCGTGGACCATCCCACCATGGAAAGGAGAACCATCATGCCTCAAGGTGATAAATCGTCCTACACGGACAAGCAGAAACGCCAAGTCAAGCACATCGAGGAAGGCTACGAGAAGAAGGGCGTCGGCAAGAAGGAAGCCGAGCGGCGCGCCTGGGCCACCGAGAACAAGATCTCGGGTGGCGGCAAGAAGCACTGACGACCTTGATAAGCAAAACGGCCCGGTTCGCGAGAACCGGGCCGTTTCTGTGTGGTGGTGATAGGTGGACTTGAAACACCGACCCCAGCATTATTAGTGCTGTGCTCTAAACAGCTGAGCTATATAACCGAAAGCGGGTAAA